>JQIA01001147.1_pt1 | contig 14214 bp, 13 predicted proteins | sample 811431 | NCBI WGS metagenome assembly JQIA01 (sample SAMN02998118, study PRJNA258478) | marine sediment metagenome | biome: marine; feature: seafloor; material: sediment; isolation source: oil-polluted sediment collected from 3 locations (0.5 km, 0.7 km and 0.9 km)... | place: USA: Gulf of Mexico ... | reverse complement strand
TCCATTAAACAAACGTCCGGAAATTGATCGTTGGATTCTTTCAGAATTACACACCTTAATTAAGAAAGTTGATGCTTTTTATGAAGCATATGAACCAACGAAAGCAACCCGAGCGATATCTGAGTATGTGCAAGAAAACTTAAGTAACTGGTTTGTACGATTAAGTAGAAGACGTTTTTGGAAAGGTACTTATGGAGAAGATAAAATATCTGCATACCAAACGTTGCATACTTGTTTGCTTACAATTTCTAAGTTAAGTGCGCCAGTTGCTCCGTTTTTTATGGATAGATTGTATCGTGATTTATTACAAGGAACTGTTAAAAATGATGAAATATCGGTTCATTTAAGTAACTTTCCAGTCTATGACGCGTCATATGTGGATAGTGCACTAGAACATAAGATGCAAAAGGCGCAAACAATATCGTCATTGGTATTGTCGTTAAGACAGAAACAGAAGATTAAAGTTCGTCAGCCCTTGCAAAAAATTATGATTCCTGTGTTAAATAAAGAACAGCGAGATGAAATTTTAGCGGTTTCGGACTTAATAAAATCTGAAGTAAACGTAAAGGAAATTGAGCTAATCGATGAGGGGTCTGGAATATTAGTAAAACAAATAAAACCAGACTTTAAGAAGTTGGGCCCTCGTTTTGGGAAAGACATGAAAACCGTTGCACACGCGATTACTAATTTTGGTCAAAAGGAAATTTCAGAATTAGAAAAAGAAGGTGAAATAAGGGTTTTGATTAACGAAAAAAGTACTACATTGTGCATTGATGATGTAGCGATAAGTTCTCAAGATATTGAGGGCTGGTTAGTTGCTAATAGTGAAGGTGTAACCGTTGCATTAGATGTTACCATTAGCCCAGAATTAAAAAACGAAGGCATTGCAAGAGAGTTGGTAAATCGAATTCAAAACCTACGTAAAGACTCTGGATTTGAAGTAATGGATAGAGTAGAAATTACCCTTAAAGCAGACGAAATATTAAAAAAGGCTGTAAGCCAAAATATCGAATATATTAAACAAGAAACCTTAACCGAAATATTACAATTTAAAGAAGAACTAAGCGAGGGTACAGAAATAGTTTTTGATGATATTGTAAGTATGTTAAATATTAAAAAAGTATAACTATGTCACAAGAAATAAGAGACAGATATAACGATTCAGATTTAGAAGAATTTAAAACTTTAATTCTTGATAAAATCGAAACGGCAAAAACACAATTACAATTAATTGAGAGTGCGTATAGAAACGACAGTAATAATGGTACAGATGATACTTCGCCTACATTTAAAGCTTTCGATGAAGGAAGTGAGGTAATGAGTAAAGAAACTTCTTCGCAATTAGCCATTCGTCAAGAAAAGTTTATACGTGACTTGAACAATGCATTAATCCGTATAGAAAATAAAACGTATGGTATATGTCGAGTTACTAAAAAATTAATTAATAAAGAACGATTAAAATTAGTGCCTCATGCAACCCTTAGTATTGAAGCTAAGAATATGCAATAGACAGATTATTTATGTCTCTTAAAAAATCAATTTTTATCATTGTCTTGGTCTTATTAATCGACCAAATTTCAAAAATATATATTAAAACAAATTTCTCTTTAGGAGATGGTGTTTTAATATTTGATTGGTTTCGAATCGTTTTTGTAGAAAATGAAGGCATGGCTTGGGGGGCAAAAATCCCTGGGCAATATGGAAAACTATTTCTAACTCTTTTTAGATTAGTTGCTATAGTTGGTATTGGTTACTGGCTTTGGGACTCAGTTAATAAAAAACTATCCAGAATATTAATTACATCCATAGCTTTAATTTTTGCAGGTGCTCTTGGAAATATTATTGATTCTGTATTTTATGGATTAATTTTTAACGATAGTCATCATCAAATTGCTAGTTTCTTTCCAGCCGATGGAGGATATGGAACTCTTTTTCATGGAAAGGTGGTAGATATGTTACATTTCCCTTTATGGGAAGGGTTTTTACCTAAATGGTTTCCTTTTTGGGGTGGCGAATACTACACTTTCTTCGACCCTGTTTTTAACATAGCAGATATGGCTATAAGTACAGGATTTGGATTACTAATAGTGTTTAATAAAAAAGCATTTCCAAAGGAAATAGAAAAACCTGTAGCGCCTATTTCAGAAACTGAGGAAGAATAAATTATTAGCTTCTAGAGTAAGTTTCTTAAAATTGTAAATAATAAAATTATAATAATATAACCTATTATTGCCTTGTTGTTGTAAAATATAGGGATGCGATAATTTTTGTCAAAAGTAAAATTCCAAACTTTCAAGCCAACACCAAATAATAAAAAGGGTAAACTAATTACAAATAATGGGTTTAATCTAAACGCTTCAATTAAATTAAAGTGAAATAATTGGTGAAGTGCTCTTTGGGATCCACATCCGGCACATTGATAACCTGTTATTTTAAGGATTGGGCAAGAGTAAAAAAAGGAATGCTGGGAAGGATTAAAATGTTTAAAAACAAAAAAAACGCCCCCAAGAATTAGAACCAAAAGGGCGAATTTTATTAATTTATGCTTTCGGGTTTGCTCCATATTCATTTTCTTGAGGTTGTCCGTCAGTTGCCAATAAAATTAGTAGCCAAATTCCACCAATAAAAGGAACTAATGCAATTAAATACCACCAACCATTTTTCCCTAAATCATGAAGACGTCTAACAGCAACAGCTAAACCTGGAATAAAAACAGCTAAAGAATAAAGAAGAGTTAAATACCCATATGGCATGCCCTCTGCGAAGGATATTCCTACCAAACTATCAAGTAATGCTAGTGTAATAATTACAAAAAAGTTCACTAAAGTATACATCCAATACTCCGTTCTTCTAGCACGACCCTCAAAATCTGCATATTGTTTTAAAACTTTTAAATACCAATTCATACGTTTAAAATTTTAGATTAGTTAATTCCCAATATACTATAAATAATTAAAATGAAATCACCCTTTTTGGAGTAATACAGTAATGTAATGGGATGTCTGTTTCCTCAAATGGGATTTCGGTTTCAGGTTCAAAATAGGAGAGTCCAATAAAAATTGCTTTGGGATTGCATTGGGATAAAAATCGATCATAATATCCCTTTCCATATCCCAATCTATTTCCTTTATAATCATAGGCAAGAAGAGGGATAAAGATCACTTCCATTTTTTCTGAAGGAATCTCGATACCAGAAACAGGTTCTGGCACCCCATAATTTGAAATTTTTAAAGTGGTATTATCTTGTAGAAGAATATGTTCCATATCTGAGCTCCCAATAATTACTTTAGGCACTATAATGGATTTATCTCTACCTTGAAGAATGTGTAAAATATATTCTGTATTGATTTCTTTTTTTGAAGGAATGGACAAAAAAATATGATAATTAGTATGATCCCATATAGGAAGTTGAAGCGCATTATTTGCAATTTGCACACTTAAATCTTCTACGGATTCAGTAGAAATTGCCATTCGTAATTTATTATATTTTAATCGAAACTCTGCTTTTGTCATAACCTAAGCTATTGAAATATGAAAAATGGCATCCCCCTGATGTACAATAGCCGCCTGATTTACATTGATAATGTACCCTTTGTTTGGTGCCAAGACTTTAAACTTCATTTTACCATAGGGGTCTGTAATGGTTGCTAACTCTTCTCCTTTTACCACCAATTTATTACAAGGAACCTTTAGATGTATAAGGCCACTTTTTTGAGAACGAATCCATTTGGTTTTTTCTATAATAACGGTATTTTTTAATGGCTTAGTAACTTTAAACTTTGCATCTAGCATTCCAAAATAATTTAAAATCCGTTTGGTTCCTCGAACGCCATAACTAACTATTTGCTTATTGCTTTCCAAAGATTTACCTCCTTCAAATAAAATAATAGGTGTTCCTATTTTATGGCAAGTTGCGCGGTACGATTTTTTTAATTTATTAGATAATACAGTAAATGGAGCATTAAAAATTTTAGCCAGTTTTAATAATTCTTCTTCTCCTGGAGTAACTCTTATCTGGGCAGCATTAAACCTACTAGCTCCACCAGTATGAAAATCCAGGCAATAGTCTGCATGGGGTAGTATTTGATTGGTAAAGTGGTAAGCCACTCTACTCGCCAAAGATCCTTTTTTGGTTCCAGGGAAAGCGCGATTTAAATCTCTTCCATCAGGGAAGGCTCTTTCGGTATTAATAAACCCAAAGACATTTAGAATAGGAATACAAATAATCGTTCCTCTTTTTGGTTTATTTATTTTCCGAGCAATTAATTGACGCACAATTTCTACTCCATTGATTTCATCTCCATGTATAGCAGCTGTAATTAATAATGTAGGGCCAGGCGTAACTGCTCTTTCAATAATTATGGGAATATCAATTTTTGTAGTAGTATATAATTTAGCAATATTAAAATCGATCGTTATACTTTCTCCAAGCCCAATTTTTTCACCTAATATCTCTAGTACCTCAGTAAACTTCTCCTTCATTTTTTATTCATTTCAATGTAACTAATAATACTTTTTGAAACATTTGTGCCTGTTGTTTTTTCTACACCTTCTAATCCTGGAGATGAATTGATTTCTAAGACTAAAGGCCCTCTATTAGATTGTAAAATATCCACTCCACAAACTCCAAGACGCATGGCTTTTGCTGCTCGTAATGCTACGTTTTCCTCTTCTGGGCTAAGTTTAATTTTTTCGGAAGATCCACCTCTATGCAGATTAGATCGAAAATCACCCTCCATACTTTGTCTTTTCATTGCAGTTACAACAACTCCGTCAACTACAATTACTCTAAGGTCTGTTCCTTTAGATTCTGAAATATATTCTTGAAGTAAAAATTTTATTCCTGCAGTTTTTAAGGTTTCTATTGTAGAAAGGGCGTTCAAATAGGTTTCTGCTAAAATAACACCGTTTCCATGAGTTCCCTCTAATATCTTAATAATGACTGGTTTGTTTTTAAAATTACTAAGGAGCGATGCTATATTTGAATTCATCCCTAAGATCGTTTTTGGAATTGGAACATTTGCTTTAGCTAGCAATTGTGTACAAGTCCATTTATCTCTGGATTGTAGGATGGCGTCTGCAGAAACTACTGTAAAAACCCCCATGGCATTAAAATGTCTTACCAAAGAGGTGCCAAAATAGGTGTTAGAAGCTCCTACTCTAGGAATAATAGCATCTAAATCCTCTACAAGTTCCTCATGATATCGTACTACAGATTTTCCGTTTTCTATAGATAAGGCACAATGGGAAGGGTCTAAAACTTCCATCACATGGTCCCTTTCAGTTCCTGCTTTTAGTATGCTTTGAGTCGAATAAAGGGTTTCCCCTCTTGAAATAATAGCAATATTCATTTTAAATAATTCCTTGATGCTAATTTAGTAATTTATCTAGTACTTCTTATTTTAATATTTTGTGCCTTTCGACTTCGCTCAAGGTAAAGCATTCTATTGACCCTGAGCGGAGCCGAAGGGTTATTTCGAAATTTACAAAAACGCCTTCACTTTTTGTAAAACATCAATTACCTTTGAGGTATGACAAAACCATCTGTGGCTTTACAAACTTCTAACCTACCTAATAAGCCTGGGGTTTATCAATATTATGATAAAGAAGACAAATTGCTATATGTAGGAAAAGCGAAAAACCTAAAAAAAAGAGTGTCTTCTTATTTTACAAAGAAACATGATAATGGTCGTACTAGATTGTTAGTCAAAAAGATAGTAGCCATAAAACACATTGTTGTAGACACAGAAACAGATGCGCTTCTTCTTGAAAACAATTTGATTAAAAAATACCAACCTAGGTATAATATTATGCTTAAGGATGATAAGACCTACCCCTGGATTTGCATTAAAAAAGAAAGATTTCCAAGAGTTTTTTCAACTAGAAGAATACTAAAAGATGGATCAGAGTATTTTGGTCCTTATACAAGTATGAAAACAGTACATACACTGTTAGACCTTATTAATGGACTATATCCATTAAGAAATTGCAACTTTAATCTTTCAGAAAAAAAGATAAGTGAAAGCAGTTATAAAGTTTGTTTAGAATTTCATTTAGGAAACTGTTTAGGCGCTTGTGAAGGAAAACAAACCGAAGAAGATTATAATAAGAGTATTGTAGCTATTAGGAATATTTTAAAAGGAAACTTTAAAGAATCTCTAACTGCTTTCAAATTACAAATGAAAAGTTTTGCAGAAAATCAACACTATGAAGAAGCACAAAAAATAAAGGAAAAGATGGGTGTTTTAATTAATTATCAATCTAAATCTACTATTGTAAATCCAAAAATAAATAATGTAGATGTGTTTTCTGTGATTTCTGATGAAGGCTATGGTTATGTGAATTATCTTCAGATTTCTTTTGGGTCTATTATTCGTTCACACACCTTAGAAATTAAAAAAAAATTAGAAGAAACTGACGAGGAATTATTGCAATTGGCCATTATAGAAATAAGACAGCGATTCCAATCTCAATGCAAAGAAATTTATGTTCCTTTCTCTATTAATGTAGGGGAAAATTTAAAAGTTCATGTTCCTAAAGTGGGAGATAAAAAACATATTCTAGACCTTTCTATTCGCAATGCGAAATATTATAGAATGGAGCGGTTTAAACAAGTAAGGATTACAGATCCCAATCGACATGAGAATAGAATTATGTCACAAATGAAAAAAGATTTGCGACTTCAGGAAGAACCTAGACATATAGAATGTTTCGATAATAGTAATATTCAAGGAACAAATCCAGTAGCTGCTTGTGTTGTTTTTAAAAATGGAAAACCCAGTAAAAAAGACTACCGTAAATTTAATATTAAAACGGTAGTAGGACCAGATGATTTCGCGTCTATGGAAGAAGTGGTTTATAGAAGATATAGAAGATTGCTAGAAGAAAAGCAACCCTTACCGCAACTCATCATCATAGATGGAGGAAAGGGACAGTTATCTTCTTCATTAAAAAGTTTAGATAAGCTTAATTTAAGAGGGAAGATTGCCATTGTTGGTATCGCTAAGCGTTTAGAAGAATTATTTTACCCGGATGACCCAATACCTTTATATTTAGATAAAAAATCTGAAACCTTAAAGATCATCCAGCAATTAAGAAATGAAGCACACCGATTTGGAATTGAGTTTCACAGAAATAAAAGAAGTAAAGAAGCGTTAAATACTACTTTGGAGACGATACCAGGTATTGGAGAAAAAACGATTGTTGATTTATTACAACATTTTAAAAGCACAAAAAGAGTAACAAAAGCGAGTTTTGATGAACTTACTAAAGTAGTCGGTCCAAGTAAAGCAAAAAAAATAATAACTCATTTTCAAGAAGTTCAATGAGAAGAATAATTATTAGCATATTTATTTTATGTACTGGGATTGTTTTATCTCAGGAAAAAACTAACGAAGACCTAAAAGTAGGTTTGGTTCTTAGTGGAGGTGGAGCTAAAGGGATGGCTCATATTGGAGCTCTAAAAATTATTGAAGAGGCAGGTATAAGAATAGATTATATTGGCGGTACCAGTATGGGAGCTATAATAGGAGGTTTATATGCTTCGGGATATTCTGCAACTCAATTGGACTCTATTTTTATAAGTGTTGATTTTAGTGAATTAATTCAGGATAAAATTCCACGTAGGGCCAAAACATTTTATGAAAAAGAAGAGTCTGAAAAATATGCAGTTACTCTACCTTTTGATGATTTTAAACTCTCTTTTCCTTCAGGAATTTCAAAAGGACAGAACATATATAATTTGCTTTCAAAATTAACTACTCATGTTAGCGATATTGAAGATTTTAATGATTTGCCAATACCTTTTTTGTGTATTGCTACCAATTTAGAATCTGGAAATGAAACACTACTGAACAATGGTTATTTGCCAAGAGCTATTAAAGCAAGTGGATCGCTACCAACCTTGTTTAGCCCTGTAAAAATCAAGGATTCACTTTATATCGACGGTGGGATAACAAATAATTACCCAATAGATCAAGTAAGGGCAATGGGTGCTGATGTGATTATTGGAATAGACGTACAGGATCCTTTAAAAACAAGAAAGGAATTAAAATCTATCATAAATGTAATGGCTCAAATAAACAACTACCGAACCCTAGAGGATATGGTAGAAAAAAGCCAGGGGACCGATATTTATATTCATCCAAAAATGGAAGACTTTACTATTGTCTCATTTACGGAAGGGAAAGATATAATTGCCGCAGGAGCTACAGAAGCTAATTTGCATATAGAGGAATTAAGGGCATTAGCAAAAAGACAGAAACCAACACAAAAAAAACAAATTGACTTTGTAGATAACGACATTTTATACATTACAAATGTTCAAATTAATGGCAATGTTAATTATACAAGAGCATTTGTAATGGGCAAATTAAAACTCAATACTCCCTCCTATACATCTTATAAAAGTTTTAGTGATGGAGTTAATAATCTTTCGGCAACAGGAAATTTTCAAGAAATAAATTATAGGTTTTATAAAAATAATAGTGGAGGACTAACTGTAAAGTTTGATTTAATTGAAAGTAATTCTAAATCTTCACTTCGCTTAAGTGCCCATTATGACGATTTGTATAAAACAGCTGTACTGATCAATTTTACTACAAAAAGATTAATTACAAATAATGACATTACGTCTTTTGATTTTATTATAGGTGATAAAATTCGATATAATTTCGATTATTTTATAGATAAAGGCTATTATTGGAGTATTGGATTAAAATCTAATTACAGAAATTTCGATGAAAATGTAGCTTTAGATTTTGTGTTTCCAGAAGAGATTCCCACAACCAATTCAGAAATTAATGAAATTAATTTTGATTATGGTCAATTGACTAATCAAATCTATTTACAAACCTTTTTTAAGAGAAAATTTTTATTAGGAATTGGAGCAGAACATAAATGGGTAGAATATATTTCAAAAACTATAGGAATTGATGAAGATGATATTCCAAGAACGATTTTTGATAACACCAATTATTTTAGTGCTTTTGGCTATATGATATTTGACACCTTTGATGATAAGTTTTTTCCAACAAAAGGATTTTATTTTAGGGGCGATTTAAATGTTTATCTTCATGCAAACGGGAATAATACAAATTTCGATGAATTCTCAATTGGAAAAGCCAAAATAGGATACGCCCATACATTTATTAAAAAATTATCTACAGTGATTTATGCTGAAGGAGGTGTTAAAGTTGAAGGTAATAAATCGACTTCTTTTGACTTTTTTGTGGGTGGTTATGGATTTAAAGAAGAGAATAATTTAGTGTCATTATATGGTTTTGATAATCTGAGTTTAAGGGGAAATACTTTTCTAAAAGCGACCTTAGAACTAGATTATAATGTTTATAAGAAAGTTCATGTTAATTTTTCAGCGAATATTGCAAACGTAGGAGATGACTTATTTGTTACTAATGAATGGATAGATAGAGTTGATTATTCAGGCTATGCTATTGGTTTTGCTTGGGATACCTTCATGGGGCCAATAGAAGCTAAATATTCTTTTTCACCTAATCAAAAAAGTATTTGGTACGTAGTTGTAGGTTATAGTTTTTAGCATTTTCTTAAAGAATAAGAAACAAATTTTTACGATATTTGTAACATGTTAAATGCTAGTTGGAAAAACTTACTACTTCATTTAAAGTTTCTTAACAAAAGAAACCCAGAATAGGCGCCCCATATTTTTTTAATTAATTAATTTAATTCATTTAATAAAAAAATTATGCCACGTTATCACACACTAGGTAAAATACCACATAAAAGACATACGACGTTTAAAAAACCCGATGGGAGTTTGTACCAAGAAGAACTTTTTGGCACTGCTGGGTTTGCTGGAATGTCCTCGTTAATATATCATTTACATCCTCCTACAGTAGTTTCAGAAATTAAACGAGGAAAAGATGTAACACCAAAAATTGCGATTGATAAAAACATGAAGGCACTGAGTTTTAAGGGATTTTCTTTAAAACCAGAACAAGATTTCTTGGAAAGTAGAAAAACATTATTCGTAAATAATGATTTGCATATTGGCTTAGCTGCACCTAAGGAATTTTCGAAAGATTATTTCTATAGAAACTCTGATGCAGATGAAATGTTATTTATTCATGTAGGTTCTGGAAAATTAAGAACCATGTACGGGAATATAGATTTTAAATATGGAGATTATTTAATTATTCCTAGAGGAACCACCTATCAAATTGACTTTGATACCCAAGAAAACAGAATATTATACATAGAATCTTTTAGTCCAATAGTTACTCCTAAACGTTATAGAAATAATTTTGGGCAATTGTTAGAACACTCTCCATTTTGTGAACGTGATTTTAGAGTGCCAAAAGATTTAACCACTCATGATGAGCAAGGAGAATTTAAAATTATATCTAAAAAGCAAGGAGTTATGTGGGAATATAACCATTCAAACCACCCTTTTGATGTTGTTGGCTGGGATGGGTTTCATTATCCCTATGCGTTTTCAATTCATGATTTTGAACCCATTACAGGGCGAATTCATATGCCTCCTCCAATTCATCAAACCTGGGAAGCAGCTGGTTTTGTAGTATGTAGTTTTGTGCCTAGAATGTACGATTATCACCCAGAGTCAATACCATCTCCTTACCATCATTCCAATATAGATTCGGAAGAATTATTATATTATGTAGATGGTGATTTTATGAGTAGAAATAACATAGAAAAAGGACAAATCACCTTACATCCTGGTGGGATTCCTCATGGACCACATCCTGGTGCAATAGAAAGAAGTGTTGGGAAAAAAGAAACTGGAGAATTAGCGGTTATGATTGACCCATTTAATCCAGTTATGATTACAGATGAAGCACTAAATTTAGAAGTAGACGATTATTATAAATCTTGGATTAAATAAAAAATTCTAGATACTAAAAAGCAATATTATGAGTAAAGAAGTAAAATCAGTAAACTACGGTTTAGAAAAAATATTTGAAGGAGCAAAAGATTTCTTGCCACTTTTAGGGACAGATTATGTAGAGTTTTATGTGGGTAACGCAAAACAATCTGCACATTTTTATAAAACAGCATTTGGATTTCAATCCTATGCATATAAAGGGTTGGAAACAGGCTCTAGAGACAGTGTAAGTTATGCCTTAAAACAAGATAAAATAGTTTTAATATTAACTACACCATTAAACAGTAAATCTCCAATTAATGATCATTTAGTGAAGCATGGAGACGGCGTTAAGGTTATTGCACTATGGGTAGATGATGCTAGAAAATCTTATGAAGAAACTATTAAAAGGGGAGCGAAATCTTATTTGGAACCCATTGTTGAAAAAGACGAATTTGGGGAAGTAGTTAGAGCCGGTATCTATACTTATGGAGAAACTGTACATATGTTTGTAGAGCGTAAAAATTATAAGGGTAACTTTTTGCCAAGTTTTATGCCATGGGAATCCGATTATAATCCTGAACCTGTAGGTTTAAAATTTATAGACCATATGGTAGGTAATGTTGGCTGGGGCCAAATGAATAAATGGGTGAAATGGTATGAAGATGTTATGGGGTTTGTAAATTTCTTGTCTTTCGATGATAAACAAATTCATACAGAATATTCAGCATTAATGAGTAAGGTAATGAGTAATGGGAATGGTCGTATTAAATTTCCAATAAACGAACCTGCAAAAGCTGCAAAGAAATCTCAAATTGAAGAATATTTAGACTTTTATGAAGATTCTGGAGTACAGCACTTAGCATTGACAACAGATGATATTATTAAAACTGTTGCTCAATTAAAAGCTAGAGGTATCGAATTTTTACCACCTCCACCTCAAGCCTATTACGATGAAATTCCTGGAAGATTAGGAGTACATATGGATATGATGAAGGAGGATATTAAAGAACTTCAAAGACTATCGATTTTAGTCGATGCTGATGAAGATGGATATTTACTTCAGATATTTACAAAACCGGTTGAAGATAGGCCTACTTTATTTTTCGAAATTATTCAAAGAATGGGAGCACAAGGGTTTGGAGCCGGAAACTTTAAAGCTTTATTCGAATCTATAGAAAGAGAACAAGCAAAAAGAGGAACTCTTTAAATTTGTAACCTAACAAACATTAAACGCTATCGACTAAAAAGATAGCGTTTGTTGTTTTTCAGAATAATTACTGAAAATTTATGTTATAAATATAGATTCTGTAGATGAAAAAAATTATTGCCATACTTTTATTTTTTAATTTCGCCTCACTTTATGCGCAAAAGAAAGCTTATGGAGATGGTGAATGGTTGAATTTTAGAGTCCATTATGGTCTCATTACGGCGGGTAATGCTACTCTAGAAGTAAAGAAAACAACTATAGATGGAAAACAAGTATATCATATTAAGGGGTATGGTGAAACTTCCGGAATGACCAGTTGGTTTTTTCCTGTAAAAGATGATTACCAGTCGTATGTAGATGTAGAAAAAGACATTCCTTATCGTTTTATTAGAAAAATTGACGAGGGTGGACATACTAAAGATATTCAGATAGATTTTGATCATACCAAATTAGATGCAACTATAAACGACAAAAAAAACAATTCTTTAAAGGTAGTTTCTTTTCCAAAAGATGCTCAAGATATGGTTTCTGCTTTTTATTATTTACGTAATAATTTAGAGGTTGAAAAAATTAAGGAGGGAGATGAGATTTTATTGAATATGTTTTTTGATAGAGAGAATTATAAATTCAAACTCAAATTTTTAGGAAGAGAAATTATAAATACAGAATTTGGGAAAGTGGCTTGTTTAGTATTTCGTCCTTATGTGCAATCTGGACGTGTTTTTAAAGAAAAAGAAAGTTTAACCCTATGGGTGAGTGACGATGATAATAAGATTCCCATAGTAATAAAAGCAGATTTAATGGTTGGGTCTTTAAAAGCTACACTAATTCAATTTAAAGGATTACAACATTCATTTAAAATAATAGTAGATTAAATATGAAAGATCAATCAAAGAGGGAAAATCTCTTAAAACAATTAGAAAATAAATTTGGAGATATTGGTCAAGATTTAGACACACATTTAGAAGGTCTTCTGTACAGCGAACCAATGACTTATTGGGATTATGTGCAAACAGATGCATTATTAAATCTTCAAACCCAAAGAACAACTTTGCCAGATGAAATGGTGTTTATTATGTATCATCAGGTAAATGAATTGCTTTTTAAAATGATTTTATGGGAAATAGAACAAGTAGCACATCATAAGGATCTAACCGCTGAATTCTTCTCGTCAAGATTAATGAGAGTAAGTAGGTATTTCGATATGCTAACTTCTTCGTTTGCTATTATGCAAGAAGGAATGGATGTAGAGCAATATTTAAAATTTAGAAATACATTAACACCTGCTAGTGGGTTTCAAAGTGCACAATATAGATTAATTGAATTTGCTTCCACAGATCTAATTAATTTAATTGATGCTCGATTTAGAGATACTATAGACAGGAATACACCATACGAACATGCCTTAGATCATTTGTATTGGCAAGCAGCAGGGAAAGACTTCCTTACCGGAGAAAAATCATATCTTTTATCAGCTTTTGAAGCTAAATATAAAAACGAATTTATTGCTTTTACACAAGAGTATAATACCATAAATTTGTATGCGAAATTTAAAGAACTTCCTAGGGATGTTCAAAACGATGAAGCATTACGAAAAGCTATGCGTCATTATGATTATACCGTAAATATTACATGGGTAATGGCTCATTATCGAGCTGCAAATCAATATTTGTCTAAAGGAAAGGCAGAAGGAGATGAAATTGAAGCAACAGGTGGTAGCGATTGGAAAAAATACATGCACCCAAAATACCAAAGAAGAATATTTTTCCCAGAACTTTGGACAGAACAAGAATTGAAAAACTGGGGAGAAGACGTATAAACTAATTTATTTGTAAGCCTACATTGAAAAATATAATTTATATTATCCCCGCTATTTTAATTTTGTTTTCTTGTTCAAAGGAAGTAAAAAAAGATAAAACAATAACAATAGCTGAAATTGTGAAGGCTCAATTTGAGTATGGATACGATTTCAACGAATTTAATGTTATAAGAGATACCATAAGATCTGGAGATACTTTTGGAGCTATTTTAGATGCCAATCATGTTCCTCAAAATGAAATTTACGAAGTAGTTTCAAAAATTAAAGATAGCTTCGATGTTCGTAGAGTAAAAGTAGGAAACCCGTTTGTTTTATTAAATTCAAAAG
>JQIA01001146.1_pt1 | contig 14225 bp, 5 predicted proteins | sample 811431 | NCBI WGS metagenome assembly JQIA01 (sample SAMN02998118, study PRJNA258478) | marine sediment metagenome | biome: marine; feature: seafloor; material: sediment; isolation source: oil-polluted sediment collected from 3 locations (0.5 km, 0.7 km and 0.9 km)... | place: USA: Gulf of Mexico ... | reverse complement strand
TTAGTGTACAGTTGTGCTGTAATATAATCTGATGAATTAAAACAGTCAACACTTGAACTCACAGAATGTGATTTGATGACTAGCTAGCAATTGCTTGTAATAGTTTATAATAGAGTGTACAACCGAACACCAAATTTTATAAAGTATGTTGCTCTGGAAATAATTTGAATGTCGAGTAGAGAAGAAAAAAAGCGTCAGACTAGAAAGTCTCTAATGGATGCTGCATTAATGTTGGTTGGTAGCGGTAATAATTTCTCTAGTATTAGTCTGCGGGAAGTTGCAAAAAATGCAGGCGTGGTTCCTACTTCATTTTACCGTCACTTTTCTGATATGGAAGAGTTAGGCCTTAATTTAGTGGATGATTTAGGTTTAATACTTCGACGTATAATGAGGGCGACCCGTCAGCATGAGGTCGCGAAAAATGGAGGGCCCGTAGAGGATTTTATTCGGGCCTCTGTTGAGGTTTATATTGATTTTGTTAGCGGCCACCGAAGCCATTTCTATTTTATGTGCCAGTGCCGAACGGGAGGAACGCCCGTACTGCGTACAGCCTTGCGTAATGAGTTAAAGTACTTTTCCCATGAGTTGGTTTCAGATATTCGTCATGTATCTATGTTACCTGAAGTTGATAGTCAGGATTTAGAAATGATTGCCCAGTTGATTGTAGCAACGATGGCTGAAACCACCATTGATATACTTGACCAGGGTAAAGTTAGCTCAGCTATTCAGAAGGACTTAACAGAAAAAGCGGTGAGGAAGCTTCGGCTAATTTGGCTGGGCGCTCGAAGATGGAAGTCTTAATCTATGGCTAAATACTCGAAGCAACAGAATAAAATGTCTGAAAAAACGCAGGAAGAGGCGATTAAAATTGCGCGAGCGACACAAAAGCCAGGTCAGACGAAAGAGCAGACAAAGCTCATTTCTCAGGGAATTAAAAAGGGGATTGATCAATATAAGAAACAACATAAGGCGAAGGCCCGGGAGTTAGATAAACGGCTTAAGAAAGCGGCAAACTCAAAGAATGAAGAACCAGAAGCTATACTAACAACAGAGGTTCAGGTTAAGCAGCACTGGTTACCCTGGGTTTTATTGGTGATTTCTTGGGGTGTTTTTCTTGTCTTTAGTGTTAGCTTATAGCCTAAGCCTAAGCATACACAGCACAACATTAATGAGTTTTGTGGGGCCCTGTTACTGCGTTCCTTAGCGCCAGTGGTATGGCCTTATCCTCACATCTTCGGGTTAGTTATGATTACATTTAACTACGTAATTGACCTTGATCAATTCCTGCTCTATACCTAATATTAATTAGTTAGCGGTTGCCCTTTCTTTAGGTTCGCTCAATATTTTTTACTATAAAACTGTTATTGAAATGGTCACTGTTTATTGGGCCTAAGGAGATTAATGCATTTCATATCAGGGCTGCCACGTGCAGACTCAACATTTCTTGCGGGTGCTCTGTACCAGAGCTCAAAATTTAATGCAGTGATGAATAGCCTATGGCGTTAATGCAGGGTTGTACTCATGCGCTGTAAACATGCAGCGATTAATTACCTACTACTAATGTTGGGGCTTGTGTTATTACCAGCACCGCTTTTTGCTAATAGCGGTACAGCGATAGACACTACTGCAGAGACTATTGTATTTAACAATTTCTCCAAGCAAATTACTTTAATAAAACAGCACCAACAGCAATATCAAGTAGAGGGTACCGGTCAGCAAGTTGCATTATCCAATCGCTTAATTGTTAAAGCACAAAAACAGCTGACAAAGGTTCAGTTTTATCAATTTCACCCGCAAATAACCCAGGTAACTGAGTTATTTAAAGGCTCTAAAAGCCATTATTTCTCGCTGACATTGAAAGATGAAACCTTGCTTGCCGAAGTGCTAAAGGCACTGCAAAAAAAGGTCGGTATTGAACTGGTTCAACCTGATGTTTTACAACTCAAAAGCAAAGCCGAAACCACCTCGTTAGCCAATAAAATTAACCCTTATCTTGAATTGTTAGATATTCAATCTCTTTGGCAACAAACAAAAGGTAAGGGAGTGAAAATAGCCATTATTGATGATGGTTTTAATATGCAGCATCCGGACTTACAGCATATTACCCCACTATTTTCTTATGATGCAGAGAATAGGGCACTTTCTGCTGCTCCTCATTCTAAAGTTGATAGCCATGGAACTAAAGTGGCGGGCGTTATCTTCGCAGCCCACAATAGTGTGGGCATTAATGGCATTGCACCTGAAGCGGAATTGATAACCTTGCGGCAGCCTGATTCATGGACATCCAACACCCTGCTGAGCTTTCAAGTGGCCAACTTGGCCGGGGCCGACATTATCAATTGCAGTTGGCATACAGCTTACCTTTTACAGCCTATAGCCGATGTGGTGAATGAACTGTCACAACAGGGTCGGGATGGAAAAGGCATCGCGGTTATTTTTTCTTCGGGTAATCAGGGGCGCGAAATTACAGCGCTTAGTTCAGAGGCGGCCATTGCGGGGGCTATAGTGGTTGGCGCAACAGGACACGACCTTATTAAGCCTCTAGCTTTCAGCAATTATGGGCAAAGTGTCGACCTGCTGGCCTATGGTTTACCCGTTAAAACAACCTTGGCGGAAGGAGGGTACGGACGCTTTTCGGGTACATCATTATCAGCAGCCGTCGTCGCGGGTTTATCGGCACTAATCATATCACAGCAGCCGGATATTCATCTGGAGCAACTATTACAAACCTTGCAGTCAATAACAACAGGTAATCGCCTTGGATAACAAAGAAAAAATAGTGGAAAAAACGAACGATGATGACCTGGCTTCAGTATATAACGAGCTGGATTTTGGCTGTGAGTACACGGATAACCTGCCGGTGATATTAAAAGAATTGAATATCTCTTTGGCGTTTACATCTTATCAAGCGGGTCGATTAATGCTGGTAAGAAGTGACGGCGAAAAGTTGGACGTTAATTTTAAAAGTTTCCCTCGCCCGATGGGGCTGACAGCAACAGACGATGGCCTTACGTTAGGTATATTTACCCAAATCATCAACTTTAAACGCGAAGATGGTTTGCTCGACATGATCAAGCAGCCACTACAGCGTATTGAAGATGATATTACCGCGCCTAGAATAAAAGCAAAAGAAACACCTAACGCTGATAAGCAAGATATTGAGGCTAACAAGCAGGATAATTCATTATCAAAAGATTATACGGCAGATAACAAAGAAGAAGACCTTACTCAATTGACACCAGAACAATTGGCTAAGGTTGAAGAACAGCAAAAAAAGATGAAGGAATATCAGGAAAAATTGAATGCAGCCGTTGATGAGCGGGTTGATGCCTGTTTTATCACGCGTTCAGCCCATTATTCCGGCATGATTAATATTCACGATATTGATTGGGGTGATGAAGGCTTATGGGCAGTTAATTCAAGTTTTTCCTGCCTGTGCACTCTAGATCCTGATTATAGTTTTGTTCCGCGTTGGAAGCCTCATTTTATCTCTGAGCTGGTACCAGAAGATCGTTGTCACCTTAATGGCATGACCCTAAAAGATGGCAAGCCCGCCTATGTCACGACTTTTTCACAATTCGATGAGGCAGGGATGTGGCGCAAAGGTGAACAATTTAATGGTACTTTAATGGATGTTGAGCAAAATAAAGTATTGATCGATGGCCTGGCAATGCCCCACTCACCCCGATGGTATAAGGATAAAGTGTACTTTTGTAATTCAGGTCATGGCCTTATATGCAGTTATGATCCAGAAACCAAGATCACTGAAACCCTAGCCGAAGTCCCCGGTTTTACTCGTGGCATGGATTTTTATGGCCCTATTATGTTTGTTGGTCTATCCAAAGTCAGGCAGGCCGATGTTACCCATCCGGCCCCACTGGCTGAAAAGCATGATGAAACCTACTCGGGTATCTGGTTATTTAATCTCGATAATAATAGCGAAATTGGCCACATCAAATTTACCGGTAATGTTGACCAAATATACGATATTGCGGTGATCCCAGATTGTAGCTATCCAGAACTGATTGAACCCTCTCACCCACGCATGAGAAACCATTTTAGTCATCCCGAATTGCATACCAGCGATATAACTCTAGGATAGAGCATGATACCTAATAGAATAAAACTCACTAAGCATGTATTTCGTAAAACAAAGCTGACTAAAGCCATAAAAGCGGCTGTACCTATAATAGCCATGTTAGGCGGGGGCGCGGTAGCATCAACACGCAATCAAAGCTCATCATTTAATGGACAACGATTTAAAAAAATCTCTGCGGTGTATGTAGATAAAACCAATGATTGGGCAAGCGTCTCCAGTCCAGAGCTGAACGTACCGGAAAAACAAAAAAAACGCTCGGCGTTTGCGGCTTTTACCCACGGAAAAACAAAAAAAAATCAAACGGCTCATGTTAAAGTTGACTCAGAGGCGTTGGGGTTTTTAAAGTCCAATAATTTGCTAACAATGGGCAACAGTGCCAAAGCAAAAATCTCCGGAAACACCCTTACCTGGGGAAGAAAAGAGTTCGCTCATACACTCAACTCTGCCACTTCTTCATTCGCTGAAGCTGTTTGTAGCGGGCCTGCTTATACCCGGTTTCAATATTCTACAAATGCCGGAGTCATTGATATTTGTACCGGGCTGGTTAGTGGTGGACCAAATGTCTATGGAGCTAACCAAGCCCAATGCCAATTAATACATGCCAGTTGCAATCCTGTCGCCCATGGTGGGGGCAACGCCGCCCCGGAATTTGATGATGTCGATAATGCTATTGTCCTCACCCTGAATGAGGATGCTGGTGCCACAAATATTGCCGATGGCGGCAACGGTATTGAGGTAACCGATACCGATGTGGGCGATACGTTAACCTGGACAACCACCGGCGCTGCGCCGACAAAAGGTACTGTAACACTAACAGGTAGCAGAGCCGCTACTGGTGGTGCTGGTGACTTACCGTTCACAACCTACACTTACACACCCAACCTCAATGCAACAGGCGCAGATAGTTTTACTGTCCGGGTAAGCGACGGCTCCTTAACCGATGATATAGCAATTGTCGTTAATATCGCCGCCCAAAATGACGACCCCACCGAAAGCGGAACTTTCCCAACCGATATAACAGTTACCGAAGAAAGCGCCAGTAATCTGGATTTCTCAGGCCTCACCCTAGCCGATGTAGATTCGGCGGGCAACAATGTAGTAATGACCTTTACCGCCAGCGCGGGCACCTTGAATGCTGTGGGTGGCACGGTAGGTGGCGACGGCACCGCAGTGCTGACCTTAACCGACACCATTGCCAATATCGATACCTATTTAAACACCACAACCAATATCACCTATACCGGTGCCACCGATGACACCGGTAATGACGCGCAAACGGTCACCGTAAAAATCAACGACGGCGGCAACTTAGGTGCTGGAGGTGGTGGTGACGTTGCGTTGGGTGCGGTGAATATGGACATAACCGCCACCAATGATACCGGTAGCCTAAACCTCGACTTCGATGACAGCTCCGGGGCTGGCGGCAATAATTTCTCCATAAGTTATAACGCAGGTGGTTCGGCGGTCACCATTGCTGATACTGACGTAACAATCACCGATGTTGACGACACCAATATGGAGTCGGGGCAAATTCTCCTGTCCGGTGGTGTGCTTGATGGTGGGAGCGAGAGCATAAGTATAAGCGGAACACCCGGCACGGTAGGTGGTGTAACCATCACTTACACCTCAGTGACACAAATAGATCTTTCGGGTAGTGCAACGTTGTCGGATTACCAGGACGTTATCGAGTCGGTCATTTACGTAAACGGCGCAGCCATTACCTCAGTTTCTGCGGGCGCACGAACCGTCACCGCAAAAGTGAACGATGGTGATATTGATACCAACACAGCAACATCAACTATTACCGTCGTAGCCGCACCACAAATCACCTCCGCCACCTACGACGAAGATACCAAAACATTGGTGGTAACTGGTGTTAACTTTATTGCCAACGGAGGAGGTGATGATGTTGATGTCACGAAGATAACCTTTACCGGGGAAGCTGGCGGAACCTATACCCTTACCGGTGCAACCGCCAATGTTGAAATCGACAGTGCCACACAGTTCACCGTGATCCTTGCCGGTGCGGATATTACCAATGTTGAAGCACTAATAAATTTAAACGGTACATCGCCCGATACTGGGGCCGCCTACAACATCGCTGTGGGGGATGATTTTATAACGGCTTATACCGATGGTACTACGTCGGATACAACCGGCAATGCCATTACCGCTAGCGGTTTACCCTCGCCCGCAATCACTTCTGCCACTTATGACTACAGTACGGGCGATATCGTTGTTACTGGTGTCGACTTTGAAGCAAAAACCGGGGCAGCCAACGACGTTACCGCCATCTCATTTACCATAACTGGTGAAGACGGTTCAACCTATGGCTTAACCGATACTCTTGACGTTGATCGCGACAGTGCAACGCAATTTACGCTGGACCTAAGCGTGAATGACGAAGCGGGCGTTAACGCCATTATCAACAAAGACGGTACCAACGCGACGGGCAGCCAAGCCTACAACATTGCAGCTGCGGATAATTTTATGGCTGAAATTCTCGTGGGCAACACAGCTGGTGCTAGCAATGCGATTACCATCAGCAATGTAATCACGCCGACCATCACCTCCGCTACCTATGATGGCGCAACAGGCGTGTTTGCCGTTACAGGCGCTAACATTCCCAATATCACTGGAGCGACAAATGACATAGACGCTTCGGTGTTAACCTTTACCGGTGAAGGTAATGTCACCTACACCCTGGTGGGGAGCAGCGATGTAGAGCGCGCGTCAGCCACCAGCTTTAGCATCACACTGGATGCCACTGATAAAGCTGAAGTTCAAAAACTGATTAACAAGGCGGGTCTAACCGCAACTGGCGGCGCAACTTATAACCTTGCCGGTGCCGAAGATTGGGCCAAGGGTGCCGACGCAGCGGTTAATGTGGTTGATAATACCGGTAATGCGGTAACCGTTAGTAATGTACCGGTACCGGCTATTACTTCCGCAACCTACAGCGAAAATAGCAAGGCGTTAGTAGTAACCGGTGTTAACTTCGTTGCTTTAAGCGGCGCTGCCAATGACATTGATGTAACCACGCTAACCTTCGCTGGCGAAGCCGGTGGCACGCATACCCTTACGGCGGGACAGACCTCCGATGTTGAAATAACCAGTGCTACCTCCTTTACCGTTACAGTTGCTGGTACCGATGTAACCAATCTTGAGCTTTTATTGAATGCCAACGGCACGCAATCTCAGGGTGCTACTACTTATAACCTTGACGCAGCGGATGACTTCAACGCAGGTAACACCGATGGCGTTACGTCTGATTCTACCAACGCAGTAACCGTCAGTGGTTGGCCCCAGCCGACCATTACCTCGGCAACCTATGATTCAACAACGGGTTTATTAGTGGTCACAGGTATCGATTTTACCGCTAACGGTGCTGGCTTTGATGTAGACGCCTCACTGTTTACCTTTACTGGTGAAGATGGCACCACTTACCAGTTGACCGATACTACAGACGTAAATATTACCAATGCAACTACGTTTACCATCGATATCAGCACCAGTGCCACGGACTATGCCGCCGTTAATGCACTTATTAATAAAGACGGTGCCAGTGCCACAGGTGGTCAAGCCTATAACATCGGTGCAGCAGATAACTTCATGACCATTGTGACCGGTGGCGATACGTCGGACACTACGGGCAATGCAATTACGGTTAGCAATGTCGTGGCACCAGCTATCACCGCTGTCGCCTACAACGCCAGTACGGGGGTGCTGAGTGTTACGGGAACCGATATTCCCAATTTAACAGGCGGTGGCAACGACATTGACGCTTCTAAGTTTACCTTTACCGGAGAAGGGGCGGGCGGAACTGCGTATACCTTAGTCGGTACCAGCGATGTGGAGCGCACCTCAGCTACCAGCTTTGCATTAATGCTCGATGTTACCGACAAGGCCACGGTACAAAAACTTATCAATAAAAATGGCCTTACCTCCACCAGTGGTACTGCCTACAATCTTACGGCAGCGGAAGACTGGGCCAAGGGCGCAGATGCTGCAGTTAATGTGGTTAGTGCCACCAACGCCACCACCGTGAGCAATGTGCCAGGGCCATCAATATCCTCTGCTACCTACGACAGCAGTACGGAAGTATTGGTCGTTACCGGTCAGAACATGTTGAAGAAAACGGCAACCAATGATATTGATGTTTCCAAGTTGACCTTCACGGGAGAAGGGGGTGGAACCTATAATTTGTCCACTAGCGCTGGTGTAGAACTTATCGATAGCACCAGTTTTAGCCTAACGCTGACCGGTGGCGATATAGCGGGTGTTGAGAACTTATTACATATTAATGGCATCACCTCTGATAGCGGTCATACCTATAACCTGGCGGCAGCAGAAGATTGGAATACTGGCGCGGATGCGGCAGTTAACATTGCCGACGGTGCTGCGACGGTCACAGTGAGTGGCTATCCGGTGCCGAATATTAGTTCGGCAACCTATAACGCCAACACCGGCACATTGGTGGTAGCCGGCGCCAATTTAGAGTCAAAAACTGGCGGTATTAATGATATTGATGTCTCGGCCCTAACCTTTACCGGACAAGGTGGAGCCTTCTATAAATTAACAACGGCCACCGATGTGGAGAGCACCGCGACGGAGTTTACGGTCATTTTGGCCGGTGCAGATAAAACGGCCGTCGATAACATCATGAACAAGAATGGTGCCGCCTCCGCCGATGCCACCACCTATAATTTAGCCGCTGCCGACAACTTTAATGCCAATGTGCCACAGGGTGATACCAGTGACGCTACAGCCACCATCACGGTTAGCGCGGTTGCGCCAACGGTTACCGTACCCGCAACCTCCGTTGAGGTTAACGCCCCCACGCAGGTTGTGAGTGGTTTGTATTATTCAACTGGCCCAACCACGCTCAGCTTGTATGTTGATAATGATAACGACGGCGATGCCGACGTTCTGGAAGGAACCGATACCATCACCGCCGGAGCATGGTCTATAACCGCCACACTGGCCGCTGACACCGTATTTAATTATATTGTGGTTGCTGATCAGGGCGGTGGCAACGAATCAGTTCATGTTGATGTACCGACCATCACTGAAGATTCAACTGTGCCAGTGGGCTACAGTGCAATTATTGATGCAGCGGTTAGTGCGGGTAATGCTACGGCACTCTCCTTCACCTTTGCCGGAGCAGAAGTTGGCACTACCTATAACTACACAATCTCGACTGATGGTGGTGCTGGCACAGCAACGGGCTCTGGCACCATTGCCACGGCAACCGATCAAATCACGGGTGTTAATGTGTCGGCTGTTGAGGACGGGACCTTAACCTTAAGTGTCACGCTCACTGATGACGCCTCGAATATTGGCGTTGCAGCAGTAGATACAGAGAATAAAAATACGATAGTTCCAGTCCCCGTCCCATCTAATAATGCACCAATCATAAGGGGTGTACCGGTCACGGTTGCTTTGTCCAATGTGCTCTATAGTTTCCAGCTAAAGGCCACTGACGTAGATGATAATACCTTAACGTTTAGTATCGACAACAATCCGGCTTGGTTGACCGTCAATAGTGTGACGGGCACCGTTAGTGGTACTCCAGATGATGCGGATGAAGGTATTACTACCGGTATTGTGGCGAGCGTGAGCGATGGTATCGAAGTGGTCAGCCTAGCGGCTTTTGATATTGCCGTGAGTGTACTGGCTGACCTCGATGGTGATGGTATTGCCGATGAGGTTGACCCCGATATTGATGGCGACGGTATCGACAACGATTTTGAAACAGCCAATGGGCTTGATCCAAGAGATCCAGCGGATGCATTGACTGATTTGGATGGTGATGGTGTGGATAACCTCACTGAATACTTGGAAGATATGAATGTGGCGTTAGATGATGTAGCCCCTTTAATAGATGCATCCGCCGATATCACGTTGAATGCCACGGGTCTGTTCACTGAAGTAACTGCTGATGTGTTGGGAACCGCTGTGGCGTTAGATGGACTCGATGGCGAGTTAGCAGTAACGTCAAACGCCAAGAGTCACTATGAGCCTGGTGTGAACATTGTTATCTGGCGAGCGACGGACGCGGCCGGTAATAAGGCATCAGCTGAACAGAAGGTAAATATCGTACCACTGGCTGAGTTCAGCAAAGACCAAACGGTGGCTGAAAATTCCGGACAAGTAGCCTTTAACGTGATTCTGAATGGTGATGCGGTCACTTACCCTGTTACCGTGCCTTACGTGGTCAGTGGAACCGCTGAAATTGGAAGCGATCACACACTGCAATCCGGTATCGCCGTGATTGAGAGTGGGCGTACCATAACCATCAATCTCAGTCTTGTGGATGATGGTATTACCGGCGAAGCCATTGAAACCATCGATGTGACGATGGAAGCGCCGATGAACGCAATTATGGGCCCGAAGAATGCCCATCATATGCGTGTTATCGAAGGTAACGTGGCGCCGGTGGTGATGCTGACGGCGTCTCAAAATAGCACGTTAACTCGGACGGTGACGCAAGGTAGTGCAAATATCATGGTTGTGGCCGATGTGCAAGATACTAATCCGAATGATACTCACTCTTATGAGTGGTTGGCGACAGCGTTGGTAGACATGGATTCTGACATCAATACCTTTACCTTTAGCCCGACAGATCAGGGAGTATTCACCTTGCAAGTTAACGTGATGGATAACGGATCGCCCATAGAGATGAATAGCAGTGTGATCACGATAAATGTGGTTGCCGCCTTGCCTGTATTGGGTAGTACCGATTCTGATCAGGATGGTGTAGACGATGAGACGGAAGGGTATGGCGATGCAGACAGTGATGGTATACCCGACTATCTAGACGCGTCCAATGCCCGGGATAATACGCTACCAGAGCAGGCTGGCGTGTTTAACCAGTTTGTTATTGAGTCAGAGCCCGGTTTGAAGCTGTCATTGGGTACCTCAGCATTTGAGTTGAACCGTGGCAAAGCGAGTTTGACCGAAGAAGAAGTGATTACCACGGGTAGTGGTGTCACCAGTGATGAGGAATATGAATTTGGCAGCGGTTTGTTTGACTTCATTGTCGATGGCATTCCGGATGCAGGATTGTCAGTGGATATTGTTATACCGCAGTTTGTACAGATACCCTCAAATTCTATTTACCGTAAACTGATGCCAACGGGCTGGCAGAACTTTGTTGAAGACGCAAACAATACCCTGTCTTCAGCCGCAGGTAGTTCCGGCTATTGCCCTCCACCGGGAGATGTTGCTTACGCGAGTGGACTAATAGTGGGTCACTGGTGTGTGCAGTTAAACATCGAAGATGGTGGACCGAATGATGCCGATGGAGAGGCTGATAATCGGGTGACGGATCCGGGTGGTGTTGCTCAATTGGTCGAGTCAGATCCAGTAGTACCAGACCCTGTAGTACCAGAGCCTGTAATACCTGAACCAGTAGCGCCAGTAGTACCAGAATCGACAACACCCACGGGCCCAACAACTACGGCTGTTCACTCTAGTGGTGGCGGTAGTGTTGGTTTGACATTATTGGGGATGTTGCTGCTGTTAGGCGCGTCTAAAAACTATCGTCCCCGCCGAGGCTTATTGTCACTAATGATGGTCTCTGGCGGACTAACGTTGATGCTGCCATCGCAAGAAAGTTATGCGGTTGACTGGCAAGCCATTACGGATAAAAGCTTTGTAGAGTTCGAGGTGTTTGCTGCCGAAGGCTCCCAGGATCGCGGTGATTTTTCCAGTGATATGGCGAATTCAGGCGTAGATGTTAATGTGACGGCTTATGATGTGACTCGTACGGGATATCAGTTGTCATTAGGGTATACCTATAATACTTATGCTACGTTTTTGTTGGGCTATACCGATTTAGGGGATGTACAAGTGGATTTTGATGCATTCACGACAGATGAAGCATTAATACAGAGTGCACTGGCAAAAAGCCACCCGCTAACAGGAGATGGCTTGTCCATTGCTTATCGCTACAGGCATAACGTGATAGAAAACCTCAGTGTGTTTGCTGATGCTGGTGTATTTTTCTGGAATAGTGATGTCGACACTCAGGGAGTAAACGGCGCTCCAGATATTGAGGGAGGTGCTGATCCGGTACTGGCACTGGGAATAGACTATGCGGTTTTGAATAAAACATCGGTGGGATTAAAGTATCGTTATCATCGCCTTGATGATCAGAACTTAAACGGACTTGGATTACTTGTTAGAGTTAATTTCTAGTCTTTGATGAGACAGTCTCTGAATGAGTGTGTAGAAGTTTATAGGTGCTTCTGTCATGCTCTTTATGGGCTGATACCACTTCATGGCCCATATTAAAGTGATTTTTGGGCAATTATAATGACAGAACCTATGCAACAGTTATTACAAACTCACTTTGGCTTCTCCACTTTTCGTCCTGGGCAAGCTGAGGTTGTTGGCGCGATTATGAGCGGTAAAAGCGCTGCAGCAATTTTCCCTACGGGCTCTGGTAAATCATTGTGTTATCAATTACCAGCCATACACTTGCCTCATTTAACCTTATTAGTATCCCCCCTTTTGGCGCTAATGCAGGATCAACTCGCGTTTCTTGCTAAAAAAGGAATTCAAGCAGCCAGTATTGATTCTACTCAGACAAGAGAGGAATCGATCGCGGTGATGGACGGAGTGCGTGAAGGGCGAATAAAAATTTTGATGATCTCCGTTGAACGCCTTAATAACGAACGGTTTCGTCATTTTATTAGCCAGGTTCCAGTGTCTCTTTTAGTGGTAGATGAAGCGCATTGTATCTCTGAGTGGGGACATAATTTTAGGCCTGATTACCTCAAGCTGCCGCAGTACCGACGAGAATTTAATATAAAGCAAACCCTGCTGCTAACCGCCACTGCAACGCCTCAGGTTATTGAAGATATGGGGCGTAAATTTGGCATAGAGCAGAACGATATTACGCTAACAGGTTTTTATCGGCCTAATCTTAATCTCAATGTTCAAGGTGTTGCCAGTGAAGATAAACTTGCCTGTCTGAGTCACTGGCTTGAGAGTAGGGCGCATCAATCTGGCATTGTTTATGTCACTTTACAGCAAACGGCTGAAGATGTTGCAAAACAGTTAAGGCAAAGAGGGCTTCATGCCCAAGCTTATCATGCAGGTATGAAGAGTGAGCAGCGGCAAGAGATTCAGCAACAATTTATGACGGACACTAAAGGAATTATTGTTGCCACAATTGCCTTTGGTATGGGGATAGATAAAAGCGATATTCGCTTTGTTGTGCATTATGATCTCCCAAAATCCATTGAAAATTATGCTCAGGAAATTGGCCGTGCCGGGCGTGATGGTTTAAGTGCAGATTGCTTGGTACTGGCTAATAATGACAACCTCAATGTACTGGAAAACTTTGTTTACGGAGATACACCAGAGGCGCAAGCCATTGGCTACGTGCTGAATGAAATATCACAATGTAGTGTGCAAGGCCAGCAGCAATGGGAAATAGTACTCAACAGTCTGTCAAATCAATCTAACATCCGTTTACTAAGCTTGAAAACCTTATTGGTTTACCTTGAACTATTTAACGTTATTAAGCCTGTATACAGTTATTTTGCTGAATATAAATATAAGTTTTTACTGCCTCAAGAAGAATTGTTGGCTCGTTTTAAGGGCGAACGCCAAGCGTTTTTGGGATCCATATTAAGTTCTTCTAATATGGCTAAAACCTGGGCAACGGTTAATTTTGAACAGCTTAACCAACTTTATCCCAGCGAGCGAAACCGAGTCATCAGCGCGCTCGATTACCTTGACCAGCAAGGCATGATAGAGCTACAAACCAAACAAATGACTCAGGTATATCAAATACTGAAAACAGACTTGGATGTTGAACAATTGACTTTATCGTTGTTTGAAAGGTTTAGTGCCAAAGAGCAAAGCGAAATCAATCGTATTCATCAGTTGTTGGCCTTTTTTGCCAGTGATACTTGTTTGAGTCGTCAGTTAGCACATTATTTTGCGGATAAACAGCTACAAAGTGATTGTGGTCATTGCTCTGTTTGTGCGGGAAAGCCTGCAATATTACCTTCTGCGCCAGCCCCGGTGCCTTTGCAGCAATATGATTTTTACAGCTTAAGTAAGGGTATTTGTGAAAAGCTAGGGGCAGGCGTTACACCTGTATTAATTA
>JQIA01001144.1_pt1 | contig 14230 bp, 14 predicted proteins | sample 811431 | NCBI WGS metagenome assembly JQIA01 (sample SAMN02998118, study PRJNA258478) | marine sediment metagenome | biome: marine; feature: seafloor; material: sediment; isolation source: oil-polluted sediment collected from 3 locations (0.5 km, 0.7 km and 0.9 km)... | place: USA: Gulf of Mexico ... | reverse complement strand
CGATCTAAAAGCTTAACAAGATTGATTATTCTTTCAGTATCACCCTTACTTGCGAGCACGACAATAGAATTAGTTCTATCTTCAGCGACAAATTTCACATTTTTAAGTGCAGAACTTTTCTTACCTGATATTCTTTGTGCTTTAAAAACAGTGCCTAATAATGTATTGAATTCTTTTGCATCGGCAAACTCAAGAGGAATAACTGTAATCTCCTGTCCAATACCTGTCACATCGATAACGTCAAGAATTTTGAGCAGACGATAAATATTCGATGCAAGGTCAGTTACAATCAGAGAGTTTGTGGGATCGTAAGACAGGATACTACTGTTTTTAGAAACCAAGGGTGAAAACAATCTCTTAATTTCAGCAGGGTTCGCATATTTTAACGGAATAAGCTGTGTAATGACATGATCATTCACCTCCATAGCCTCTCGTTTTAATTTTGTTACGATATTTTTCTGGTTGGCCATTTTAGCAGGAATTACCTTAACAAGCTTTCCGGAATTAACAGCTGCATAACCATGAATTTCCAGCACCGATTCAAAAACATCATAAGCCTCTTTGATTGATATTGCACCTGGTGAAATAATTGATATCTTACCTCTGACTTTATTATCGATAATAAAGTTTTTACCGGTTACACCACTGATAAACTGAATAAAAACTTTAATATCAACATCATTAAAGTCAAGGTGGACCTGATCATCAGCACCTTTAACTTTAGTGCTGCCGGAAGTTTTTACTTTCCCTTTAGCAGATTTATCAGCAGCAACAGACGTTCCGGATATGTAAAAGACTGTTGCACAAATTATTGTCATTATCAGCAGGCTTTTTCTAATAAATCCCATCATGAATAGTTTCCTGTTCCCAATATGTTTTAGAAGTATCATATAATCCATTATTCTATATTAAAATTAAGTGTTTGCAACTTTCCACGTCTCTTAATGTCAACTTTCATGTTTTCAAGATCATTAAGGCCGCTGTATAACTTCATAGCGTCATCAACCGATTCAATAGTTGAACCGTCAACACCCATAATAATATCACCGTTTCTTAACCCAAGTTTTCTAAAAACTGAGCCACCCTTAATACCACTGACGATCAAGCCATCAGATTCACCATTTTTAAAGTGAGGCCTGATCCTTACATCCTTCATCAGTTGATTAAGGTTCTGCATCGATTCTTCTATTAATGATTTTTTCACGGCAATATTTTTAACTATTTTCCCGTCTGAATCAGAGAGCCCACCATTAAATGAACCTCCACGTTTACTGCTCTTCCGTTTATTTTCCTTTTGCTCAATTTCCAGTATTTCATCTTTTCCATTCACAGACAAAACGACCTTGCTTCTCAGGATGTGAGTCAATGTTGCAGTCTGAATAGTATCCCCTACTTCGTAGAGTTTCTGCTTTTTTGTTTTTGTCTCTTCAATTATTGCACGAGAGTAAAAATTCCCAGCAACTATTGTACCCCAGAGCTTTAATTTCAGGTCCGTTATATCCATGACATCGACATTAAGAAGTTCATCTTTCTTTTTCAAATCTACCAAAGAAGACGTTTTAAACAGATTTCTTTTTGATACAACAGAATAAGCAGCCAGTGTTTTTTTCCTTGGCTTTTCAAATTTGGATTTTTTATATTGTGGTTTGTTTACTGGAACAGAAGCATATCTATCCATGACCATCGTCAGAGCATTATACGTAGTGCCTACACTTATACCGATAAACGCAGTAATAAGAACCAGGTTCACTATGGTAAAATATTTTTCACTTATCAATTTTATAATGTTATTCGCCATAGTTTCAAACTATACCATATTTAATTACATTTTCAAGCACTTACCTAAATCTTGGTTTCTTTATTGTACCTGAAATTTTAAACGGAACCTCATCACCAGCATTAACTTTCTTTTTAAATACCAATTCAAGTGGCATCTTTTCAGCAAATTCTTTTTCAGGTATAAATTTTCCTGAAAGCCTTAAGACACTTTTATTATATGGATATTTAACAATAACAGATCCTTTAACATTACCATCAAATTCATTACCATCGATATCACAGTTTTCGATCTGTATCCGTTTGTTTTTAATTTCAACCTGAGCAGTTATTTCTTTAAACGAAAGATTTTTCAGCGTTAAAATTGATTTCTCTGGCTGAACTGTAAGCTGATTAACCGTCAAGGCAATTTTCCCATGCCCACGCCCTGCTGAAACATAACTACCCTCAGCGTCAATAAATCCTGATATACCTACACCAGGAAGGTGACTGGCAAATACGTTTGAACATATTGAGAGGTCAATCCCTTTAATTACTATCGCATCAACTGAACTTTTTTTTATATCGCGGTCTGGAATTTTAATCTTTCCATTAATGGTTCCACCAAAAATATCAGCTGAAAAAGAAATAACGGGCTGAAGTTTTACCAATGAAAAAATATCAATGCTGGCACTAATATAATCAACCGGGACATTCTCAACGACAGGTGTCTTAATTTTTAGTCCTGTCAATTTTATACCTACCGGAAATGAAGGCCTGACAGTTTCAACTTCTACAAGAACACCACGCCCATGGGCCGCTACACTTTTTTCAATATAATCTGCAAAATATTCCGACGGAAATAAAAACCAAACGAAAAACATTACAGAAAATACCGAATAAAGAGCGTATAGAAAGGTAGATCTGCTTATTATATTTTTAATGCCCAAACACATTCCCCGTTGTTAATTTACACCAGTTAAACTTACTTACCTTTCGATGATCCCGTAAAAACCTTGAGATGGCTAAAAAAAGGTGCCATCACCTTTTCACTGTTTCAAGTTGTAACACAACATTTAAAAATTTCGCATCTTTTCCGGCCTTGGAAATCGATATGCCTCTAACGAAAATCATATGAGACGATGTTTCAACCCCGTGAAGAAAACTGATCAACTGTTCCATAACAATTAAGTTGAATTTAATTTTCACAAGAGACAACTGTACCTTGGATTCTTTACTTGTTGAGGTAGAGGGCTTCATATAACTTATTTTGTCTTTAATTTTTGTCGTACCCGCAAGTTTTTCAAGAAAAGAAAAAAGAGTAAAATCAGTATTACCCACCCCAGTTTTTCTTGTCGTTCTATAGTTTTTACCCGTAAGCTGTTCATATTCGGCTTTTAAAACTTTCATTTCTTTTATTTGGTTTGCAAGCTGAATAACCTGTTGTTTTTTAGATTTTCTACCATCAAAAAAGGGGGTAATAATAAATTGAAAAATAATAATGGACAAAACAACAGCAGAACCGAAGCCGACTACATATTTTTCCCTACTGTTCATTTGTATCGGTAGTACCATTTTGCACCCTTGATGGCGTCGTAAAAGATCCCATCTACTTCGCTTTAGTGTTCAATCAGACTCTTGACGTACAATATGTACTACTTAAAGCCCGATTGAACACTAAATCTTGCATATGGAACCTTTTCCTTAGCCATCTTAAACTTTTACAAGATCATCAAAATTCAATCTTGAGCTTAAACCTTATGCCTTGGCCAGTTTTATTATTTGTTGTTGAACTGATGACAACTTTCTTAAAATAACCTATTTTTTCAAGTTCTTTTTTCATCGTATCTACATTTGCGTATGTTGCTGATTCACCAGAGATCTTAAGGTCATCGCTACCCACAACAAATCTGCTAAATTCAATATCTAGTTCACCGGGCAGGCTTTTACTGATGTCATTTAACATATCTACTACCCGAATATTCCCGGAACTTTTATCCTGAAAGGCAGCATTTTTTCTGGCTTCATTAACCTTCCCTTTCAATTGTGCGTAGGCGTTATTGGTAACTTTTGCATCAGGAAAAACCTCTTTATAAATAGCGACCAGTTCGGCATTTGCCGCGGTAATTTTTTTATTCGTTGAATATGCTGAAAGGCCAAAATTACTTAGTCCCGCAATAATAACAAGTAAAAATAAAATACCTGCATTCACAATCTGTTTTTTATACTCAGTAAAATATTTTCCAACGGCAAAGAATCTTTCACTGAAACGAAGACCTGAAAGGCCAAACATAGCATTATAGGAAAGGGCAAGAGCGTTATCATACAAAGTCGGATCCCAGGAGCTTTTTATATCATTGTCGATCAGAAAACCGGTTGATTCCGAAAAATCTGTCAACTCAACCTCTAACCCTGATTTGTCTGAGAGTTCTTTTGCAAAAGCTCTATTTTGAAATAAAGGCCCGGAAGCAAATACTTTTGAGGGTTCATAATCAACATCATACTGCTCACAGTATGAAAGAATTGTTCTTTTAATGTCAAGACCCAGCATTGCTACATCGTCGTTCCTAAATCCAAAAGATCTTATAAAAACAATCTGTCTGTCCCTGATGATAAAAAGAGTGCAGGTTCTTTCATCAACATCTATATAAAGACAATCAGCCAACTCACTTGATTTAAGAATGTATTCAGCTGCTGCATTTCCTCCGGGAAGAACTGCCTGTGCATCAAACTCATTTTTTTGGAGACATGATTCGAAAGAGTCAAGCAAGGAACGTTCAACAGAAGCCGTTACGAGTATCGATTCCCCATCCTCTTGCGGAGGTTCTAATAGTTTAAAATCGACTACAAGATCATCAACCGACCCCGGCATAACCGGTTCAAGTTCAAAGTGAATGACCTGCTTAATTTTTTTTTCATTCCTGAATGGCACCTGGAGGTTACGAAAAGAAATTAAAAATGCTGGTAGTGAAACAACACAGGTAGCCCCGGTAATGACTATTTTTTCGGCAACTCTCAAAAGCATACCACTAAGTAGTTCTTCGGGAGAAACAGACGGGTTTTCATCAATAGCACTGTCAGTCGGACCATCCGGTAAGTCGATATACTCAAAAGCCTCAATTTGATTACCCTGAAGAGTACCATTGATCAGAACTGCTGATAGAGATTTTTCTCTTATATCGAGCCCAAGTATTTTTCTACTCATGTTTTCCTGTCAGTCTGTTTTTTTCTAATTATTGTACTCTGTCTGTTTTTAACAAAGTTTTACCTATCTGGAGTATCTAAATACCTATACCCTATTCAGTCTGCCAACTCAAGACAGTATATTCACCTTTTGTATCATCACGTCTTATGACCGCTTTTACATCCACCTGAATTTTGTCCTTAAATGCTGAGCACTCAATGGAAAAAAAATCACTCGAAGTCGTCAGAAGGTCTTTTTGTATACCACTGTCTTCACAACCCTGACATTTTTCGTACCAGTCCCCGGTAAGATCGTTAACAAAACCTCCATCTTCAGTTTTTTCTTCACGGTAATCATAAATAGCCTGAGCTGCTATTGAATTCTCAAGGACAGATTTACTGTCAGGCATCAGAGACATAATGACGGGTAAATCAGCAGTATTGATATTAATTTTACCTGGAAAGGTAAAACCCGTCTGTTTTTTCGCAGATGTTTTACTATCCTTATCCGGTGATACCATTCCATAAATTGTCATCAGGTCACCTAATCTATAACCCATTTCAACCCTGTCAAACATCTCCTGAGTAAACCCTTTAATTAAAACAATCTCTCCAAGTTGATTCAACGGTCCGTTATTGGAAGAGTATGGCGGTTCCAGACTTCTGTAATAGTCACTTTCCACGCCATTGATTCCGGTCGTTGCATCATCATCACCTGAGTCAAGCCAGTCTTTAATACAGTTTACAATATCTGTGTTCAAACCAAGATTATCGATTGAATCATCAGGAGGGTTTAACAATTTTAAAAATGTTTCCCATAATAGTTTTTGAGAGGTATTAAATTTTTTCCCCTCGGGGTAATCGACAAGGGCATTAATTTGAATTTTACCCATTTCATCAATAATTCTAAGGGTAACCTCCCCATTTTCAAATGCAAATTCAGATAGCATGTCACTTATCTGTTCCGGGTCTGCCCACATTTCCTGCGTTGAATCTGTCTCTGCTGTCTTCTTGTCATTCATTAAAACAGCAATACCTATATGAATACCGGATGTAGCAATTTGCGAAAGATGGGCTCTTGTTTTTTCTATACCAGCTTTTTTCAGAGAACTTCGGGTGTGGCGGTTTACTTCCGAAACCAGAATGAAAACAACAAAAAGAATTGTAATGGTAATAAGTAAAGCAACACCTTTTTGGTTTTCAACATTTTTCATCATTTTATAATCCCACGAGATGTGCAACTGTTTTCAGCCCCATAATCACCGAAGTTATTTTTCTTCTTTTGGCATCCGAACACTTCGTAGAGTAATCCTGGTACCAAATGTAAAGTTCTCTTCTTCATCACCTGTTTCAATATTGATAGTGACAGATGAAGGCGTTGCATAAGCAAATTCGTCTGACTCAGAATCCCATTCGTCAAATTCTCCGCCATCAACATTATAATATTTGAACGTCATTTTCTTCACTTTTCTGCAAAGCACAGGATGTGTTTTCTTTCTTTGAAAGTCATTCTCAAAATGAATTCTGTCTGATCTTTTTAAAACAAGTTCCCCACTATCTTCCTCATCTACGTAATAGACAATTTCAGCGATGCCTTCCTGAAAGTCTCTATTAACCGGAAGGTGAGATCTTGATGTAAAACGAACAACAGGAAACTGATCTGTTTTAACGATAACGTTGTTTCCTTCAAATCTGTATGGATCTTCATCTGAATTAAATCCGGGTTCAACATATTTCGGTGCTTGATTTACAAAAACAGATTCGAGGTCAGAAGTCATGATGAGAAGGCAGGCATTTGCGGCTTCATAATTTTTACTGCTTTCATTAACAGTTTTAGCACTGAAAGCTATCTCCTTAAACGAAGTAAAAATAAGGGAGATGACTATCCCGAATACAACAAGGGCAATAAGAACCTCAATTAGTGTAAAGCCTTTTTCTTTATTTTTTTTGCACATAAATCACTTCTCTGATTTATTAAAATATCTATAGACAGTTAAGGTGTATGAATTGCTCTCATTTAAGATTTCAAGATTGTACTTCACCAGTTGATCAACAATCGGACCTACAGTTTCAGATTCCATTTCCAGAAGTGTGACCTTCCAGGAATACCCCTGACTTAAGTCACCAAAATCACCAGTTGATTCTGTAATATCCCCCAGATCAGAATCGATTTCAGATATCTTCATTTTAGCAAGTTCAGGTGCTTTTAAGTGAAACCTCACAGTGTTGCTTGCCCTGATCGATTGAAGGTGGAGATTATAGACTGCAAAAAAACCAGTAGCAATAATCGCCACAGCGACAAGAACCTCAATAAGAGTAAACCCAGCCACGGCAGAAGTGTCATTTTCATTGCCATTTTTCGGGTGTTTTTTGTTCATTTTACTCCAATTTAGATTATTTGAATAATCAGTCATCAAACAATACAAAACCTTCCTTTATTTCCACACTGGAAAGAAAAGGTTCAATGATAAAAGAGAATTTTTCACCGCTTTCATTCTCAATATGTATGATTGCATTGTCAGAATACCCTTTTATGTAAAAAAAGACATTTGACATTTCTTCATCTTCGGGATTTGCGAACGGGAAAACCACATCGACAAGATGAACAGAGTCGCCTAATTTAAATCCGTTTTCACGGGCCTCACTCAATAAGGCATCGTCCATTTCATCAGTTGAAATATACAACGTATTTTCTGAAACATCTACATTCAAAGAATATCGTTTCTGATCTTTGACTGACTTGGCTTTCAGGTTTGGGATATTCAGAACGATCCAGCGGGACACCCTGTCTGTTTCACTTGAAAAAAGAAATCCATCCATTTTGGGCAAGGCAAAAGTAAACATCAATCCAATCAGAACAATAACAACAATCAGTTCAATGAGCGTGAAACCACCCTGTTTCACACCCTTATATTTTTCAGCCAGCCTGTTATTCAATTTCCCAACTGTTTATGTCTTTATCGTTGTCCTCACCACCGGAAATACCATCTGCACCATAAGATGATATGTCATAGTCACCATTTGCACCGGGGCAGATATAAACGTAATCATTCCCCCAGGGATCCTTAGGAACTTTCTTTTTCTGAAGGTAACCACCGGTTTTCCATTTTTTCGGCATTGTTCCCGATGTCGGAGCTTCAACAAGTGCCAATATTCCCTGCTCAGTATCAGGGTAAATACCACTATCGAGTTTATACATATCAAGCGCTGTACTTAAACTTTGAATATCACCTTTTGCCCTGACGATTTTTGCATCATCAGCACGGCCCATAATTTTCGGTGCAATCATCCCTGCCAGCAGACCCAGAACAACGATAACCACAAGGAGTTCAATAAGCGTAAATCCTGACTCATTAGTCAGCTTCATATTTTTCATTTAGAATATTCTCCTGAAATATAATGTGTTTCTTCGAAATCTTTTTTATACATAATGATCTCTAAATTACTATATGATACATACTCAAATATCAAGAAAATTTAACTATTCAGTAGGTTTCTGACTAAAAATTAATAATCAGAAATTCAAAGCATGTTCCTCTTACTCCAACTATTGTGATTTTAGTGAAGTCTGATACAATACAAAGTAAAAACCTAATGCAAAAAAACAGATTTCGTACTTCACCCTAAAACCTTCCAGGGAGCCTGCAGCTATTGTAATGATCTTTTCTTTGTTTAACTCATTGTTTACAGGTTGTGATATAATTGACAGGTATATATGAAAACAAAAAATATGAATAATAGTAAGAACTCCTTTTCCGTTATGAGCTTTAATCTTAGGTTCGGTCTTGCTGATGATGGAGAGAACTCATGGGTAAACAGGCAACACGCTTTTCCTGATCTTTTTAAAAAAATCATGCCTGATTTTATTGGTGTACAGGAAGCAAATAATTTTCAAAGTAGTTTTGTGGACACACTTTTACCCTTTCACTCATTCACGGGTATGTATCAAAATGCACCGGAGTTCTGGCAGGACAATCTGATTTTTTATCTTAATAAGTGGGAATGCCTTCATAGTAAACGATATTTCTTAAGTGAGACACCAAAAATTGAAAGCAAACTACCGGAGAGTAAATGGCCAAGGCAATGTATTATCGGCCTTTTTGAAAACAATCAGAACAGGTTCATTCATGTGAATACTCATTTTGATTTTGCAGAAGCAGTTCAGCAGAGGAGTGCCGAACTTGTGCTTTCATTTTTATCTGATTTTCCTAAAAATACCCCGGTTGTTATCACCGGTGATTTTAATGCACCGCCAAAATCAGCTGCCCACAACACTTTTTTGGAAAAAGGTTTTCATGATGTTTTCGAGGGTAACCACTCGTGTACTTATCATGGGTTTACCGGTAAACAGTCAGGCGAACATATCGACTGGATTTTATATAAAGGTGATATCACACCCGGCAGTTCTGAAATCATCAGCGAACAATTTGCTGATATATACCCTTCTGATCATTTTCCTGTCGTTGCTTCGTTCGCTTTCTAACTAATTGGAATTAAATACAACAGGTTTAAAATCAGATTTATGATAAATCAGACGGGATGAGGCCAAAAGACCGGTTATAAGAAAAACCGTACCGGCGACTAACATTGCGGGCGCAAGCCCTGAACGATCAGAGTACCAGCCAAGCACCGGACCCAGAATAACAAAAGCTAGTCTAATGATCAGACTTCGAAATGATAGAACCGTTGCACGAATCTCTGATGGGGTCACCAGATTAATATGGTTTTTCAGAACAGGTGTCGCGACACCCCTTATAATGTAAAACATAAGAAGAAATATCAAAGCCCAAATGGCATTAAACCACCCTATGGCAATGTACATTAATGGCACACCAATCGTAATGCTCATCAATGTCTTTTCGAACCCCATCTTTTTTTCAAACGCGTAAGCATAGATGCCGACAGTGCCCGTCGTCAGGTTCAAGACAGGTATAAAAATCCCATACATTGCCAGCGGCAATGCAAAGTGAGCAAAAAGGGGCTGAACGAGCCAGGCCATGGCCAGCGTTCCTGTTCCTGTAATAGAAGAGATGATAATATTCCACATAAGCGGTCTATTTTGAATACAGGTGTAATTTAAAATTGCCCGCATATTTCCTGAGGTTTTACCGGCCGACATTTTTTTTCTTACAGGCTCCTTAAGTGTTAAAGCAGCAGGAACTGCCAAAAAAGCAATTAGGGTCTGAAAGAAATAAGGCGTTCTTAAACTGACTACAGCCAGCATAACGCCAATGGGAGCCGCTATTGCTTCGGCATAATTACCGATCGAAATAAGACGCCCCTCTGTCTTCAGGTAACGATGTTCTTCTTTTGCTGCAAGCATTGAATCATAGAGAATTGCTGAGTCTGAACCGGAGATGAAACTCTGTCCCACACCCAAAAAAATTTCCGCGATAAGAAAACCATAAAAACCTGATGTAAAGCAATAAACACCGAATCCGACAGTACCCAGAATACTGCCGATAATCATCGAATTTTTCCTGCCCCAAATATCACCGATATAGCCCGATGGTATCTCAAGGAGTACTATGGCAAGAGAATAAGCAGCTTTTAAGATAAACAGTTCCTGCGTTCCCAGTCCGTTTTCCTGATAAAACAGAAAGACGATAGGCATGGTTAGCATCAGCCACTTGGATAGCTTGATAACATATAACTGAGGGATATTTGGAATTCTGATTGCTTTCATTACTGTCTTGATTTCCCGATCATTTTGTCGAATTTAACCATAAATGCCTCACATTGTTAAAAGGTCTGGAAATTAACAATGGTTTTTCCTTAAGTCAATAAAGACATTAAATAAATATGAATTGATAAGTAGATAGAGTTACTAATGAGAAATACAGCTGTTAACAATTTTGAACAACTCAGCCGATAAGCTGTTGATGCCATCAGCTATAAACTGAATAGCCAATGCTGCGAGGATAACCCCTAAAAGACGTCTGATGATATCATCACCGGTTTTGCCAATTAGGTTTTTAATGTTTGAACTCAAAATAAAAGCAAAAAAAGTAATGGTGTAAATCAGAAGAACTGCCATTATAATTGAAATAACATCGGTTTTAGAATTTGAAAAAAGAAGAATTGTAAGAGTGAGACAACCCGGCCCTGCTATTAAAGGAATCGACATCGGATAAACAGAAATATCCTCATAGGTACCTGATTGTTTTTCCGGTGAATTATTTTTATTTGTAATCATATGGAAAGCCGTATAAAAAAGAAGGAGTCCTCCGGCAACTCTTAAAGACTCAATACTGATACCCAACCGTGTCAGAATCGTTTCACCAAAAAAACCAAAGGTCATGACAATCAGTGTTGAAATAATCACCGTTCTGATCGCCATTTTTAGGGCATAGCGTCTGCTACCGCCATCGGTCAATCCATGAAAAATAAGTGATGTACCTATCGGGTCAATAATTACAAAATAAGATGTCAGGGCATGTAAAAAAATTTCTATATTCATAATATCATTTGAAACCTGTTTAAGTTTTTTATGGTTTCATAATCTATCACGTCAGAAGGCAGAACAACAGATTTAAAAAAGTCAAAATCTTACAGTCTTAGTTTTATATTAGCCCCCTGATTCATACCGGTTGTTCATCTTAACATTGGCCACCATACTTTCAAACAAGCGAAATAACCCATACCGGGTCCTGTCGAGAAAAACAAATTCAGCATTAGGGGCAAAGTTTTTTCTATAACTGAAAAGATCAGACATCAGTTCCCTTCCCGATTTTAAAAAATCGCCGTTTTTATTGAAATCAAAATATGTGCCTTGATACAACTGACGGTACCAGCTCATTACTTCGGCAATAAGAGGGCTTAAAGCAATCCTATCCGGCTCACTCAGTTCACTGGTGATAACATTCAGTTTTTGCAGAATAGGTATATAGTTTTGACTATTCTTTTCCAGGATCGTTTTAATCAGCTGTTGGTGATCAGCTATAAAAGTTTTTGAAAAATGCTTAACACATCCGAAATCAACAAGGCAGAGCTTGTTCTCGTCAGTGATAATATAATTCCCCGGGTTCGGATCCGCGTGAATACATCTGTGTTTATAAAATCCATCGATAAAAAGCTGATAAAGTGTATTTGCCAAATGATCCCGTTCATTTTGAGACCGTCCATCTTTTAACCAGGCGTCTATGGTCTTTCCTTCTACAAACTGAGTCGCTAATACTGTCGTCGATGAATAGTCAGGATAGACAGAGGGAACACAGATATCACTATCCATTAAAAAATCTCGAAAAAGATTAATATTTCCAGCTTCGATGGAATAATCAACTTCTTCCTTCAGCCGTTTTTCAATCTCCAGAAGTGATGGTAAAACCAATTGATATTCTGGGAGTGGCCTCATCAGTGCCTTCATCATCTGGATATCACTTTTTATTGTTTCAGAAATTCCCGGATATTGGACTTTAACAGCAAGTACTTCACCATTTTGCCCAACGGCCTTATGTACCTGTCCAAGACTTGCGGCGGCAACGGCAACCATATCAAACATTTTAAACACTTTGTCAGGTTCCTGATGAAAAGCAATCTTCAACACTTTTCTAACCAGCACCCGGTTCATTGGAGGAACCTGATTATAAGATTTTTCAAGTTCAGCTCTTATTTCATCAGGAATAATGCCTGATTCAAGGCTTAGTGCCTGAGCTATTTTTAGAGCTGTCCCCTTCAATAACACCAGGCCTTTAAAAATTGTTTTTGCACTGGCCTCTTCAAGTTTTTTCTTTTCAACTTTTTGTTCACCCTCTGAGAGAAAAGGTTTTTTTGATAAATATCTGAGTACTTTTCCACCAACCATAGCAGCGGTTTTACCCGTGACAACAGAGCGTTGCCATTTACCTTCAGGCAGTTTTTCAGGCATTGTCATCCCCCATAAACCGGCGTTTAACAAAATCAATGGTTTTAAACCTGTCTTTAGCCGACTGCATTTTATTCAGCACGTGGTTTCTAAATAAAAATATCGCAATATCGAATGTCTTATTCACTATACCCGATTGAATCAAAGAGCAAAGAAGGTCGATACTCTTGTCATTAAAAACGGTTGTATTGGAAAACGCTTCCGATTCATCATTTATCCAATAAAGAATGATGCCAATATTGTAATCCCAGATCAGGAATGAAATCATTTCCTGAAAAACCTGTTCTTCAATCTCACCCACCTCAGCTGCTGCACCGAACATTTCATCAATAACAGAAAAAAAGAGGCTCCTGATTGGAAGAAGTCGGTTGTAGTCCTGACTGAATGAGAAAAACACTTGTTTAAACGTTTTTTGAACAAATTCACGATCCGGCAGAAACAGTTCTAACTCAGTTTCAAAAAAGGTCTGAAGTTGCTCCTGTAACGAGTATTCATTAAAGTTCTCAATCACCTTCAGTTTTTCAACACAGGCAGTCATAGCATCTTCGTAATAGGCATAAAGGATTGATTCTTTTGTCGGAAAATAATTATAGATAGTCGCATCGCCTATCCCAGCGGCACGTGCAACCGCTCTCATCGTTGTAGATTTGAAATCATTTTCAAGAATCATATCAACAGTTTCACGGATAATCCGTTTTCTATTTTCCAGTTTTTGAGCGCCACTTATTTTCATTTTTCAACCTTGATAATCTCGTAAAAAGTGTTGCGATGGCTAAGGAAAAGGTTCCATATACAAGGTTTAGTGCTTGGCCAGGCTTGAGGTAGTACATATGATACGTCAAAAATCTGGCCAGACACTAAAGCGAAGTAGATGGGATTTTTTACGATGCCATCGTGGAGCTAACCTACCGGGAACGAAACAGCTACAAACCTTCAAAACCAGGGCTTTGATTGAAAATACACCCTTTCAAAACGGCTCAGTTTTCCCGGTCAGGTTCAGCGCTTGGTTAGCTGAAATACTATCTTTATTATTGAATGCTTATATCTACAAAGCCCAAAGTTATAAAAGTCTTTCAACCGAAAAGTTCTTATAGAACGGAATAACCGCCCCTACTTAAAACCAAAATCCTATCCGGCCACCTTTCGCACTTCCCAGTGTTCCATGCACTTTCTGAAAATATGGGGATAGACAACGAAATGGCGGAATGGTCGGATACAGCTCATGTAAAACGCGCTGAAAGCGGTCCTATGCTTAATGTACACCGCAAGGCGGACCTTCCACTTCCCTTCTCCCGAGGGAGACCAAGCATAATGCATTAATGCATGCTCGGTGGAATTGGAGAGTTCATGGAGCGTTTCGTCCGCGAAGGTATACACTGGCCTGAAGTTCATAAAGTCTCGCGTTGAGATGTCCATCGCGCGTTCCGG
>JQIA01001143.1_pt1 | contig 14230 bp, 9 predicted proteins | sample 811431 | NCBI WGS metagenome assembly JQIA01 (sample SAMN02998118, study PRJNA258478) | marine sediment metagenome | biome: marine; feature: seafloor; material: sediment; isolation source: oil-polluted sediment collected from 3 locations (0.5 km, 0.7 km and 0.9 km)... | place: USA: Gulf of Mexico ... | reverse complement strand
TGTGGCGTTGAGCCTGCAAAAGACCAAATAGATAGTTGCCCTGTCATTGCGTGCGTTATCAGCAGTCGCCCATCCTCTGTAAGCGCGATACCTCTTGGCGTTTCGGGGGTGTCTATTTCAACAACCATTTCACCGAGATGGTTTAACCCTAATAGTTTCCCTGTTTCAAAAAGGGTTGCCCAGTAAACTTTATGTTTAGCATCATAAATAACGCCAAAAGGTCTACCCTCGGTTTTGAGGCGATATTCAACGTCAAGTGTATTAGCATCTAACCAAATAAACTCTCCGGTGAGGTAATCGCTCACCAACAACTGACGTTCATTATCTCCTAACGCCAGTCGCCTTAAATCTTTTCCTATCGACACTTCCCGTCGAGGTAAAGGCTCTGGTGACTGTTGCTTAGCCAACCCTGTCCAAGTAACGCTCCCTGCATCAAGGTTTGCAGTGAAAATTCGTTGTGTGTGCTCTGCGTATACAATTGAGCTGCTCGCTGCTGCATTAACAACCATCGAGTAAGAAAACACACAAAGAGGAATCGCCCATAGAACCCACAGACGGGGGGCGCTATTCTTTCTAATAAAAATTGACCATACCGGTTTCAGTACCGACCATTTAGCCGTATGGCGAATTAATAAGGGGAGAATAACAAAGGCCGAAACCAGGTGCGCCATATAAACAAACCAGCCAAGATCATCACCTCTATTGCCTTCTAATACGAGAAAAACACCAGAAAGCGCACACCCTAATAATAAGTAATCTAGCAATAAACCGGTAACTTTTAATAATTTCTTATTGGAAGAGCGCAATAATTTTCGATGACTTAGCCAGAAAGGCAAAACCGTTAAGGGAAATAACAATAAGCTAGATAGAACATGGACAAGCAAAAATATGCGCTCTATCGGCCAAGGAATAACTATTTGATTCCATAACACGATACCACTCACAAACATAAAATAGAGTGACCATTCAGCGGCCTTGTTACGGTATGCCAGGTGCTTCCACCAACTAAGCATAACATCAGGCAAGGATACGTTTGACGGCTCAGCGGTTATTACTTTCATCGAAAAGCTCTATTGATAAGGTTAAGTGAGTTTACGTCTCATTTAGATTAAATCTATTATCAACATTATGAACTAAATTCATTTGATAACTATCAATCTTCACACAAATAACTTGGGCTAAATACGACAAAACGGCGAGCACTTTCATGCTCACCGTTTTTTATTGAAGCAGAAATTATTTAGTAACGCGAACCTTACCCGCAAAGACCATTGCACGACCATGCTTTCCGCCAGCGGCGGTCACTTGGGGTACGTTATCTGCGTCAGTATCGCCACCTTTTCCTTCAATCACATTTTCACCTGAGTCACCCAGCCATTCAGCAAGCTGTAAACCCTGCTGAGTGTCAGGGCCATTGATAACCGTACGGAACCAGCCGGTATATCGCTCAACTAATGTTGCCAGTTCAAGTTCCGGCGCCTTTTCAGCTTCGTTATTCTTAAGGTGTAGTATTGTTTCACGTAGCGCACCGGATATTGCAGCGGCAGTCCAAGGCGTGTGTTCAGTAACCCCCCCCTTTACACTCCAGGTGCCTAGCTCCGCATCGAAATATTCTTTTTCTACCGCTAAATACAAGGCTCTGGCTTCATTTCTGAAGTTCGCATCCCCTGTAGCCACAAATGCGGCGGATAAACCACGAATAGCCGAAAATTGCGCATCAAGGGATTGACCTGCATCCTGCTTACCAGACACTGATGCGCCATCAACAACGAGTCCATTTTTGGATTTTAAGTTAGAAACTATAAACGTAGCCTGGCGCTTAATGATCTCAAGAGCACGCTTTCCTTGTTCTGATTTCAGATCAAGGTCTGAAGCATCAGCTGACGCATAACCTACAGGCAAAGCATCTTGAGCACGTTGAAAAATAGATAAAGCTACGATTGCATAAGCTGCATCATAAGTTGTTACGTGTTGCCCTTGCTTTCCATCAAAGCTATCGACCAAGGTGCCTTGCTTGTTATTAAAGTGCAAAGCATCAATGTTTTTGAATAACATTGATGACAAGTTACTAGATAAAGAAAAACCATCTACACCTGCAATGTTGTTATTTACTTTTGAGTCTGTATTTACATCAGGCGCAGCGGCAAAAGGCTGGCCATCAAACACGGCTCTGAATGCAGGGTTTTGCGCGGTATTGGCGCTACGCTGATCTGTAAAAGCAAAATATTCACTGGTTGGCCATAACAGCATCCAGGTATCTCGAAGTGTTGACTCAGAATCGGTTACCGATAATGCTTCAACTGCATTTACACCATTTTTCTGCGACTCATTCACTTTTACGGCATGGGGGAACCAAACAGGCTGCTTTGAAGGGTTATAATCTGGTGTTATTTTCGCGCCTAAGGTTTTTCCGTCATAACCTAATTGGTCTTGCAGGTAGAGCATTTTATCAAGTGATAACTCAGTCAATATCACGCCGTTCATACCGTCTACGGCAGATACACCTAAAGCATGCTTGCCATCTTGGTCCATTGCAGCAGATTCAGCTTCGACCTCTTCATCATTTTCAATAACATGCATGCCACCCAGAAAATCCTGAGACCACATCACTTCTTTTAATAAAATGCCACCAATAGCGGCGGGCTCAAACACCAACTCTCTTTCGCTTTTGACCCAATCTAGTGTTTTGTAGTCTCGGTAATAAGCGGGGATTTGTGCTGTCGCTTTAAATGTATTTCCTTTAGCATCCTGAATTTCTACTTCATCTTTGTTAACCGTTGTAACATCAACAGGCTGTGCAAACTCAGGTAAACCAGTACGGTATGGCAGAGAGATAGGATAAAGGTTTAAAGGAATTTCTTCTGCGGGGTAAGCCACCGACTTAGCTAACTCAACAAAGCGCGCCCCCAAATTCTCCATTTTACCGCCACGGGCTTTATTTTGTGGGCCATTAGCTAAGTGCGGGCCCATTTTAGACTGGTAATTAAGGGCGTACATGGCCTCTTCAGAGTATTCGTAGCTTTCAATGCCGGCGGTGTAATCAAATGCAGTTGGCTGATCAAGCACCGAAGGGTCAAGTATATCAAGGTCAAGGCCCAAGCTTTCTGCCAAAGGCTCACCAGACAACTCAAATTCAGTATAGGCCAACATGCTTGCTGAGGTTATAAAACGATAGTCTGTAACCTCAACTTTAGGCGCTGCATTTACTGATAAAGAGGCTGCGCAAGTCGCGATAGCAACAGCTAAACAAGATGGTTTGAACATGTAAAATCCTCAACAATTAATAGGGTACCAGTCGATATCAATTCTAAATAAATAAGCTCGGAATATATAAAACTAAATAGAAAGTAGATAGAGAATGATAATTATTACTATTTGAGGAGAGATGATCTTTGATCTAAGTCATTTAAGCCTGTGAACTTTCGTTCAGCACAAATTACAAGGCGGTTAAGTGGTTATCCCATGCGACGGAAGGTTCAACGCTCAAAGCTTTTCTCTTTAACGTGCGCGTTAACACGTCATAATGATAAAACCGCCCCGTACCCGTAGAAATCATAAAACGGCCGTCACCTGCTGAGGCAATACCACAACCATCCGTACACCTGAAACGATCCAGAAACCTACCACGTTTAATATCCCAAATTGTAACAATATTGCCTCTTGGGGAGGAGACTGCAGCAATGTGCCCGGAAGCATCAATACTCACGCTGCCACAATAGTGTTTCATTGAACGGTTTACCTCTTCAGGCGCTGGAAGTAGCTTAATGCTCTCACCTTGTTGATGAGTGCCGACCAATGGGGGGTTATCCATCCCACTCCCTTGATATTGCATAACCAATACAACTTGGTCTGCCTTATTAACAGCCAGGTGGCGGATACTGAGCTGGTAAAGTTCACTATCTAGTTGTTGCTTCTCTAATAATTTTCCGGTTTTGAAATCAATATAATCAAGTGATGGCTGCATTGTATCCAGATTAAGCTTGTCTCGACCATGATCAGGATGAGTTAATATACCGCCATTCGCAACAACCAAGGTATTTTGATCGGATAGAAAAGACAATTGGTGTGGTCCAATGCCATAGGAGGGGTAATCTGCAACCTCAGTAAAGCCTTGATCAACATCTCGAACAACCAGCCGACCACGCCCTTCTTCAATCTGATTTTCAGTCGTAACTAAAAATTTACCATCGGGTGAAAAAGCAGAATGCCCATAAAAGTGGTAACCAGGCTTTGAGTTAAGTTCAAAGCGTACAGAGCCATCTAGGTAGTCAAGCACCCGCATATAGTTCCCGGGGCGTCTGGCTATAACGACTACCCATGGGTAATATGGGTGAGCAACCACCTGGTGAGCCCGTGTCGGCAGAGCCAGCCTTGCGACCTGCTGACCATCCTTACCAACGACATGCAACCAATACTTATTGCTACTATCTTTTGAAGCACTCGCAAAAAATGAAGGCTCTGATATTGTTTGCGAGTGCAGGCTAGACACTTTTGGCAATGTTGAAGCCGCTGCGATATCAGGTAACGCCAACAGCCCTAGCAATGATTTTCCAAGATCTCGGCGACTCAGCCCCACAACTTAATCTCCATCCCGGCTATTAAATCCTAAGTGAATGCCATTTTTTGTTAGGGTTGTCTCCAGATTTTTATGTAGCTGAGTCAGTTTATCAGATAGTAATTGTATGTCTTTACGCCCCTGAACAGAACGAATAGCCTCTTCAAGTGGCTCGTTAATACTATCTATATGGGATTGAAGAGCCTGAAATTGAAGGGCTATAGATTGTGCATCACCTGAAGCTAGCAAATGCTCGACATTAGCTACATCACTCTCACTTCCAGCACCTTTATATAACGATTCCAGTGCAGAAATATTCAACTTAATATTGCGCAACGAACGACCACTCCGCCATGATTCCAAACGTTTGTATTTTGCTTTATCAATACTGCGACCAAGGGGGCGATCAATTTTAAGGTCTCGTATGACTTCAAGTGGCTCAACCAATGCCTTCAAAAAAAGAGTAGAGGCTTCTAGATCTTCTTCAAAATACTCATCACCTTTATTCACATTCTGAAAATGAGGCCGCATATCAATACGCCATTCCTCAACCATCCCATTCCCCATCTCAGCAATGTAACTCGCTATCCGAACATTCACTTTACAACGAAAAGCGTCTTCTTTTAGTCGACCTAATGCATCCTCAGAGTACAAAAATCGCTCGATTGCGGGTAAACCTTTAACACTCACACTTAAACGATAAAAACGATCTGTCGATAATAACGCCTCATCTTTAGAGGCAACCAGTCGTTCTAAGTGTTTTCCAACATGATTTTTTTTGTCAGGCCAAAACTGCATGCTGAAATTACGCATTAACACCTCTACAGGGCCAAAACGTACATGCTGAATGCCTTGCCAAGCATCCATAGTGAGGTTAAATGCTTCTTTTGCCCTGTCCAGTGATGGCTCATCAAGCTTTTCACAAAGTGTTGTACTGGCTGCCAGTAGTTTATCGCCCTGTATGGCCAGCTGCTGGTATCTGGGTGTTATATGCTGATCAATAACGGCTAAATTAAAGGCATGCCATTGCTCAGTGGTTGGCGCTGCCTGTATCGGCATTAACCATATGCAGCCCATTAGCGTCAGGAATAGCTGAACACCATATCGGCACTGCTTTGCGCTACTATAATTTTCGCATCTCATTAAAGTGTCTCCAGAAAGTAGATCAAATTATTCCGTTGTTGTGCCTTCATATTCACTACACGCCTCTTTGCTGACTCGGCTTCACCACCATGCCATAGAATGGCTTCCAATAGAGACCTAGCCCGACCATCATGCAAAAAATAGCTATGTCCATTTACCGTTTGCGTAAGACCAATACCCCATAGTGGCGGTGTACGCCATTCACGACCGTTAGCACTAAATTCGGGCCGTTGATCAGCAAGCCCCTCCCCCATATCATGTAATAACAAGTCGCTATAAGGCCAAATCAGTTGGTTAGACTGTTCTGGCAAGGCGGCATTGGCTCCCGTAATAAATTTAGGGGTGTGACAACCAATACAGCCCGCCTCATAAAATAATTTTTTACCTGCCAGCACTCTGTCATTACCCACTGCGCGTCGTGCTGGCACAGCTAAGTTTCGAGTGTAATAAAGCAATAGATCCGTCATTACCTTAGATGCTTCCAGGTTATCATGTCTTGGCGTATTACCATGAGGTTGATTGCGACAATCTACTTGTTGAGTAGTGCAATCTCCTGCCGCGTCCGGATACATCCAAGTGCTAATACCAAGATCCCCGCCAAAGGCAGCATTATTCTGCTGCTCCAATGTTGGTGTTCCAGCTTTCCAGCCAAATCTTCCAACAGCAACTGTTTGCTCACGGATATTCCACACCTGATTAACTTTACCAGAGATGCCATTATTATCTCGGTCATCAGGGTCAGCCAGAGACAATATGTCTTGAGTATCAATCGCTTCCAACAACCCTAAACCAATCATAGGTGGTGCGACTCTGGATGAAAGCATAGTGTCAGCATGTAAGTCACCATAGCCCAAATGCGTAATGGTATAATGTGGCTGTCGAAGCGACACCCGTTCCCCCCCCGAGAGCTGAAAAGGTATTTCTGTATAACTAACCTGTAGTTGCCCTTCAGCCTCCCCCCCCTGAGAAGCAAAACTCTGAAGCTGGCTTCCGTAAGTAGGTTCAGGAATAAAACCAAGCTGATACTGCGACAGCAGCTCTCGTTGTGCATCATTTTGCGGGGGAATACTGAGCCTTAAGAATAAGGATACAGCACGAGACGCGGGCTCAGGCGGCTGTCCACGGCCATTATTTTTATGGCAACGCAGACATGATCGAGCATTATAAAGAGGCCCAAGTCCATCACTGGCGGTCGTACTAGAAGGAGCTGATACCCATATTTTTTTGAAAATCCCATTACCCACCTTAAAATCCAGGCCTTGCTCGAAATCCATGTTACTTGAGGGGTGAGAAAAAGAACGGCGATCAGCGCGGCGCTTACTTGTTGTTGCCCCGCCAGATAAAAATTCGGATGTTTCAGAGGTAGAAAAGTCTGTTGTGGCGAGAGGGATAGCCGCCAAGGTGGCGTTTATATTCAGGCTGAACAATAACAGGAATAAAACCAGATTACTGAAAACTACTTTCATACGGCTCTAATAAAAAAGTGGATAAAATAAACGGATGTCATTCCCGCGAAGGCGGGAATGACAAAAAAGTACAATTACGGTGTTTCTGGATGGGTACTTGCTACTTATAAGGTAATTGAAGACGGGTTATCAAGGCTGTCAGATCCTTCCAGCTCGATATCACCCAAGCTCAATGCAACAATAATTTTCTCTGTCGTTTTTGCCTGGGCAACCAAGGCATCAACAACGTTTTGTACAAGCTTATTACCAGACGCATTATCTTCGCCAATCAGCACATCAAAAGTACCACCCTTCTCAGCCTGATCAACCATTGCCTGCATCGCTGCTTCAGTCGCAGTCAGTTTTTGTTTCATTTCTGCGTCTAATGCGCTATCAACCTGTACTACAAGGTCTGAAAGGCTCTGGCCAGAAACAACTGAACCATCAACACGCTTATATTCGCCTAAGTAAACGTTTTGGATACCCTTCGCATCATAAAAGTGTGACCAGTGTGTGTTATCAGAAAAACAATCATGCTCTTCTTCTGGGTCATGTAACATCAAGCCTAGCTTGATACGCTCACCGGCAAGCTCACCATAGGCTAAACTGCCCATGCCAGTTAGCATAGTCGCCAAGCCACCATTAATACCTTTAGCGGCAAGCTCCTGTTGAGAGGCGCCCTCTTCTTTCCAGTTACCCGCCATTTCTTCAAGGTCATCAATCATCAGCTTGGTCGCAGCGTTCAAGTAAGCCCTGCGTCGATCACAGTTGCCACCCGTACAATTATCCAAAGAGTAATCAGTGGCAGGACGCTCACCTGCTCCTGGCTGTGTACCGTTTAGATCTTGCCCCCACAATAAGAACTCAATAACGTGGTAACCGGTCGCCACATTCGATTCAATTTCATCAATTTCATGAAGCGTGTCAGACAATAAAGTCTTATCTATTGTAGAGGCATCAACGGTCTCGCCACCAATTTTCAATGTAGGGTTTGCAATAATGTTTGCGGTATAAAAACCGTTTTCATCAGATTCAGTGCCATAAGCAGACGCCACATAATCAATTAGGCCTTCATCCAGCGGCCAGGCATTAACCTTACCTTCCCAGTCATCAACCGATGCATTACCAAAGCGATAGACTTCTGTTTGCTGATAAGGAACCCGAGCCGCTACCCAAGCGCCTTTAGCATCATCAAGAGTAGCTTCCGTTGGGTTTGCCAGGAAACTGGAAATAGATACATCCAGCGCTTGAGCGGTCGTTAACGAATCTTCATATTTAGCCTGCGCAATATCAACATATGTTTTCAATACTGCGGCTTCATCAGCCACGACCTGATCTTTGTTATCAGTGGTGTTACAACCCGCAACGATAGTTCCCGCAACGAGCACCGCCATTAGATTCTTTATAGGTGTCATATTTACTTCCCAAGTATATTAATAGAACGCAAAAAAACATATGGTAATGCTAACAGTAATGATTATCAATTACTTCTTGTTGATTAAGTGCTCATAGCGCTGATCTGTTAGTAGCCGCATAAAGGCGACCAAAGCATCAACTCGCTTGTCGTCTAATGCAGGGCCCGTTTTTAACTCCTCTAGTGATAGATTTTCATCTACCTCAGGTACATTCCAAGTCTGACCTGTTTCCGGATTAATCTGACGTTTAGCGCTACGACTATTATATTTATTGTAAAACAACACCACCGTTCTTAAGTCTTGAAAAATACCATTATGCATATAAGGGCCTGTTACAGACACATTACGAAGCGTAGGGGTCTTAAATTTGCCGCGTTCTGTAGCATCATTCACTTGAGGGTTGTTCAATAAGCCCACATCGACAAAGTCTTCCGCCACCCCGTTTACAGCACGCACTGAACTATTTTCGGGCACCCCTATATTATGATATTGATAATTACTGAAGGTTTCATGCTCTACAACGGGCCGTGCCTTAAGCTGGTGGCAAAGATTACAATTGGTGAATTGCTGTGAAAAAAACAACGTCATGCCCAAGTCTTCCTGAGGGCTTAACTGATACTCACCTTTAAGATAGCGATCATATTTTGAATCAAAAGGAGAAAAAACGTCTGTCTTCTCAAAAGAGGCAATGCTTTCAGCCAATGCAGCATAACTTCCGTCCACATTTGAGAATACCTGCTCACCATAAAACTGCTTAAAGGCAGTTACGTAACCCTGGTTTTCTTGCAAGCGTTCAACCACAGTCTGTTTATCAGGCATTCCCATCTCAATAGGGTTTAGAGGAGGGCCACCAGCTTGACCTTTGAGATCAGTTTCCCGCCCATCATGAAACTGACCACCAACATACTGGCCTTTCGAATTTTTGTGGAATAAAGGAATAAGGCTGGCATAAGAAGCAGTAGGCGCATTTCGATCCCCCAAAGACTTACCATCATCTCCTAACGATACAGCGCCATCAACACCATTATTTCTAGCATCAGAAAAGCCTGTATCAGGGGCATGACACGTTCCACAGGACTGAGTCCGGTTATGCGATAGGTTAGGGTCAAAATATAGCTTTTCACCTAACGCCTCTACAGATGGAATCTCCGAACTTTCACCCAGTGATTTAGCAAACAGTTTAGTGCTACTCATGAGCAGCACTAAACACATAGCAATTACATTAATATGCTTAACAGGCAAGGTCTTCTCCAACTAGAACAGGTAAATCTGAATATAGGTTTGGTCATATAATACTGCAGGAAACTAACAACCTTACTTTTTATACCAGATTAATATCATAAAACGAAATGACTATGATTACCATTTACATCTAGCTAAAGCATTTTCTGTATATTTATGCACACACGTTAGTGCTTAGCCTTAGGCGGTTTTACCACCCCTCTCATCACCAGTTCTTCTATTAGACCTGGCTCCAACTCATGACAAAACTGACGAAAATATTTTTGGATAATTCTATCCGATGAAGCCGATGACTCGTTAATTAACTCATTACGCGAGGCTTCATCGGATAATTTATGATGCTTACCAAACTTCTTCCTATACTGAATTTCCAATTGTTGTAGATGAAAAATACTTGCCTGATTAAAGATGAGTGTATTCATCAGCATTCCCTTCTATTATTGGTAATACCCATTAAAAGTGTTGGTGCAGGTCTCAATCATTGACTTCATTTAACACGAAGATACACATAACAAAAGGTTATGCTTTCTCCATCATTCCAGCCATTTGTAAGATTTCATCTCGTGACGCCAGCAGCTCATCCATTACTTCCTTCGCCTTAACAGGGTCAAGCTGCATGCGCTCATACATATCATCAGGAATAGGCTGAGTGGGGCCTACAGATAAGCCTCGCTCACTTAATAAGTTGCGTGCGATATAAAGAATGTTTGCAAAGTCAGAATTTACTCCATCAAAACCAGCGCTCTTTTGATGACGTAACGCGACAATGACTTCTTCTGGCATATTCCATACAGACATGAGCGTACTGCCTACCTGCTCACGGGTTATACCTAATAAAAAATGCTCAACATAGGATGGATCAATATGAGGGTTGGCTTCTATATAACGACAGATCAAAGAAAAATGAGGCGGAAATACATGGGCCAAAACTAAATAACCAAAGTTATGAAGCAAGCCTGAAAGATATGCCAACCCAAAACCAGGCCTATGCTCTCTTGGGATTACGTTTATTAAAGCACCCGTAGCCGTGGCCATCCAGATAGCCTGATGCCAATAAGGGGTGTAGCCTTCTGGTTGTTCGTTTGGTAGCTGGAGCGTTCGGCCCAGCGACAAACCCATTGACAGATTCATCACCAAATCAAAACCTAACACCCTCATGATGGCATCATGTACTGACTTTATTTTCCCTGGTGCCGAATAAAAAGAGGAAGCGGCCCAACTAACCACCTGAGCAGAAAGGCTTGGATCTGCTTCAACAATATCCGCCAATTCATTAACGCCCGCGTCAGGGTCAACTCTTAAGTGAATAATCTTCTGAGCAGTTTGAGGTAAAGGGGGTACTTCCAAGGTATCTTCAAGGCGTTGCTTTATACGCAAATAAGTAAATTTTTTAATAGCATCTTCAATTTGTTCAAGGTCTTGAGCCGGTGCATTCAGATTTATATCAATAGACGCAATGGGAACTGAAAAGCGTTCTTCCCGTGCATCAGCCAATAGCTCACTAAATAACTGTTTATCCAGCTTAATCAACTTGCCCTGCTCGCCTGACTCCAAATAAACAATATCCATACTCAGAACAGACGCATCAACCACGGATGGCAGGCCGGTAATACCAGGCAAAGCAGGAAGATCACTTAAGCTATATTTTACTCTAAGGCTATCAAGGTCATCAGGTGAAAGCGCAACCAAATCCCTCCCCAAGCAACTGTTCAAGGTATCTACATCTAACATGCTATTAGCCGGCAGAATAACTTGCATCCGTCCTAATACATCATGCATCAACACCATTTTAACAACGCTACTTTCTGGAGCTTGCCCAGGCTCAATTAACGTTAAAGGACTTGTAATCTCACTGCTATTATTTTCAATTACCTTGCTTACTGCACTGGGTATCATTTTATATTCTGCTCTCTTCTTTCCCATGGGGAACTTAACGTTTTATATATAATGATTAGTGTAGTTCAACAATGATTTAGTTCAACAGGGGTTTAGTTCAAGAGCGTTTAAACGGCTCCATATTGCACGCTATTACCCAGCCATCGCTCTATTAAGGCATCTACGAGCGGTTTATCTCTTAACAAAACAGGGGCTAGCGCCTTAATTTCTGGCAACCATTTTTTATCACGTTCTAATTCAGCTAGCCTGAACTGCATCAACCCCGTTTGCCTTGTGCCCAAGACCTCACCTGGACCTCTTATCTCCAGGTCTTTTTCCGCGATAACAAACCCATTATTGCTGTCTCTCATCACTTTAAGACGCTCTTTGCCGTTTTGCGATAATGGAGGGCGATACATCAGCACACAAAAACTCGCGATATCTCCTCGGCCGACCCTGCCACGTAACTGGTGTAATTGCGCTAAGCCTAAGCGCTCAGGGTTTTCAATGATAATTAAAGACGCATTGGGCACATCAACACCCACTTCAATAACCGTGGTGGCCACTAACAAATCTAAGACACCTTCCTTAAACGCGCTCATCACTGCGGACTTTTCTTTAGCTTTCATCCGCCCATGAACTAAGCCTACTTTTAATTCAGGCAACTGATCCGTTAACGCACCTGCAGTGACTTCCGCAGCCTGACACTGCAAGGCTTCTGACTCTTCAACTAAGGTGCAAACCCAGTATGCTTGCCGCCCTTCCAGGCAAGCTTTACGAACGCGTTCAATAACATCGGCTCGACGTACATCCGACAAAACGACGGTTTCAATTGCTTGTCTGCCAGGCGGGAGTTCATCGATCACCGACGTATCCAAATCGGCATAGGCGCTCATTGCCAACGTGCGAGGGATAGGCGTCGCGGTCATGATTAATTGATGAGGTACAAAACCGCCATGGCCTCCTTTATCTTTCAACGCTAATCGCTGGTGAACGCCAAAGCGGTGTTGTTCATCAATAATAGCTAAAGCCAGCTTATGAAACTGTACTTCTTCCTGAAATAAAGCATGAGTCCCTATCACGACAGACGCCTCACCCGATGCAATTCGCCCCAAAGCCTCCTCTCGTTGCTTGCCTTTGGTTTTGCCCGACAACCAAGCCATAGAGATACCCAAAGGAGAAAACCATTGCTGAAAGTTAAGCCAGTGCTGCTCTGCAAGGATTTCCGTTGGTGCCATTAAGGCAATCTGACAATGATTATCCACCGTTTGTAAAGCAGCCAATGCCGCTACAATTGTTTTACCTGAGCCTACATCCCCTTGCACTAGCCGCAACATGGGCATGGGTTTTTGAATATCTACGGTTATTTCATCAACAACATTCTGCTGCGCACCTGTTAATGAAAAAGGCAATGAGTCTAATAATGCATCATGTAGAGCCTCTCCCCTGCTTAAAGGAATGGCTTTGTGGGACTGCATGTCTTGTCGTAAACGAAGCAAACTGAAATGGTGAGCTAATAACTCTTCGAACACTAATCGTTGTTGAAAAGGGTGAATACCTTCCAATAACAGCAACTGGTTGGCATCAACGGGAGGGTGATGTAAATACCGAATTGCTTCATTAATACTGGGAAATTGATAACGCTGCCTTACACTTTCAGGTATCCAGTCTCGAATTTCATATCGGTCAAGCCAAGATAAAGCCTGCAGGCAAAGACTGCGTATACGATTCTGCTGTATGCCTTCCGTGAGAGGGTATACAGGGGTCAGCATTTCTTCTACAGGTGTTAACTCATCATCTGAAACGACTTTGTATTCAGGGTGATATAACTCTAAGCCTGCCCGCCCTCTACGCACCTCACCAAAACAACGAAGCCGCGAACCTTCTGACATTTGTTGTTTTTGAGCCGCGTTAAAGTGAAAGAAACGCAATGAAACAAAACCGCTGCCATCGCGTAACGAAACCTGCAAACTTCGTCGACGCCCCATCACAACCTTATTGTCCGTAACCTCGCCCTCAACAACACAATGATCGCCCACTCTTAAATTAATAAGCGGAACAATGCGCGTTCGGTCTTGATAACGATGTGGCAGGTGGAACAAAAGATCTTGTACAGAAATAATATCCAGTTTAGACAGCGTCCCTGCCAAACTTGCCCCTACACCCTTTAACTCGGTTACTGAAATATCATCAAGTGTCGGCACTGACCACCCTACACTGTCCAGCAGCCATCGATAAAACATCTATGGCTTTCGGTCTGGGAAACGTCACTCGCCAAGCCAAGCCAACTGTTCGATAAGGACTTGGCGCAACAAAAGGTCGTGTTTCTAGCATATCATGACTAAAATGTCCTACTGCCGCAGATAAGGGCAACACAGTTATACCCAGACCTGAAACAACCATATGTCGAATAGTCTCTAAGGAACTGCCTTCTGTTATTAACCTCGGTGCGACCTCATTTATTTGGCCCTGCGTTGATAAGTTCACCGCATTCATTAGCTCGGGGCAACTCTCTAAGACCTGATCACGAAAACAGTTACCAGGCCCTAACAGCA
>JQIA01001142.1_pt1 | contig 14244 bp, 15 predicted proteins | sample 811431 | NCBI WGS metagenome assembly JQIA01 (sample SAMN02998118, study PRJNA258478) | marine sediment metagenome | biome: marine; feature: seafloor; material: sediment; isolation source: oil-polluted sediment collected from 3 locations (0.5 km, 0.7 km and 0.9 km)... | place: USA: Gulf of Mexico ... | reverse complement strand
TTTTTAGTTTTTCCCATAACATAAAATATATAAATAGTATATATCAAATATATATAAAATATATCATTTTGAAAAATCTTATGAATCTAAAAATCAGAAATATGCTGAGCAGCTATATAAGCTCCTGTCCAAGCATTTTGAAAATTGAACCCCCCTGTCACGGCGTCAATATTTAGAACTTCGCCTGCAAAATAGAGGTTTTTATGAAGTTTACTTTCAAAAGTTTTGAAATTTACCTCTTTTAAATTTATCCCTCCAGCAGTTACAAACTCTTCTTTAAAGGTGCTTTTTCCATCAACTTTAAAAACAGCACTAGTAAGCTGTCTAGATAGTTCTTCCAATTGCATTTTATTCACATCTGCCCAACGCAGGTCACTATCAATATTCGAAGCAAGAACTAATTGCTGCCACAATCGTTTTGGTAAGTTGAATTGTGTTGAGCCCAAAACTATTTTCTTAGGAGAATTCTGCTTAACGTCTTTTAAAACACCATTACAATAACCTCTCTCTTGTTTTATAAAATTAATGGCAATAGAAAATTTATAATCACGTTTAGCTAGTTCTAAAGCACCAAAGGCAGAGAGTTTTAAAATAGCCGGTGCGCTCATACCCACATGTGTAATTAACAATGGCCCCTCAGATTCTAAATTACTACCTACAACTTTAATAATAACATCCAGAGCAACGACGCCAGGGATGTCCTTAATGCGCTTGTCCTTAATATTGAATGTAAACAAAGATGGCACTGGCTGTGCAATGTTATGTCCTAAACCTTCAAGAAGCTTCCAAACCTTGGTATTACTCCCTGTAGCAATCAATAACTTAACAGAGGTAATTTCGCCTTTCGAAGTTAAAACTGTCCACTTTTCCTCATTCTTCTCAATTTGTTTCACCGAATGACCATACAGCACATCAACTTTATGCTTCTTAGCTTCATTCAAAAAACAGTCAATTATCGTCTTGGAAGAATCAGTCACTGGAAACATTCGTCCATCATCTTCAATCTTGAGAGCAACACCACGCTGCTCAAACCATTCGATCGTATCTCCAGTCATGAATGTATGAAAAGGCCCAAGCAGTTCTTTTTCGCCACGAGGGTAATTTTGTATTAGTTCTTGGGGAATAAATTCAGCATGTGTAACATTACAGCGACCGCCCCCTGAAACTTTTACTTTAGCTAATCCTTCTTTACTTCTTTCAACAATTGCAACTTTTAGATTGGGATTCTTATCTGCAACATTTATTGCGGCAAAAAAGCCTGCTGCACCTCCTCCAACTATTAAAACATCGTAGTGCTTCATATAAATTAAAAATCTGCGTAAATTTAGCATTAAATAAATTGAAGATTACATTGAAAAGAGTCCTTTTAATATTTGTCGTCCTTTGCTATAATTGCGATACTGGTAATTTAACGGTTATTGCTGATTTGCCTAATACACTTTATGAAGCTTCTGGAATTGAAACTACATCTAAATCCGATTTAATATGGATGCTCAACGATGGTGGGAATAAACCAGAACTATTTGGCTTAAATACTAACGGTGAAATTATAAAAACCCTAAAAATTAAAGCAAAAAATAACGACTGGGAGGACTTAACTGCAGATAACAAAGGAAACATTTATATTGGTGATTTTGGTAACAACCGGAACAAACGTAAAAACTTAGCTATTTTAAAAATCAATAAAGACTCTTTAAATAATACTGGAAAAATTAAAATTGAACGGATTTCGTTTTATTACCCAAACCAGAAAAAATTCCCTCCAAAAAAGAAACAAATGCATTTTGATTGTGAAGCATTTTTTCATTTTAACGATAGCCTTTATTTATTCACAAAAAGTAGGGAACGCAATAATTTCGGCAAAACAAACATGTACAAAATACCTGCAAAACGTGGTAATCATAAGGCGCAATTTATGTCATCTTTTAAAACTTGTGCTGATATTCAATGTTGGGTAACCTCTGCCGATATAAGTGCAGACGAAAAGCAAATCGCAATTTTAAGTCCGAAAGGTGTTTGGATTCTCAGCGATTTTACTGCTGATGATTTTTTTGGAGGAACTGTTGTAAAACATGAGTTTAGCTTTGAATCTCAAAAAGAGAGCGTTTGTTTTAAAGATAAAAACACCCTTTTAATCACTGATGAAAAAGCACATGGTCGAGGTGGCAATATGTATGAGTTAAAGCTAAATCAAACTCCAACCAACTAATTAAAACCCAAACCCTAATCTAAACGATAAGCGCAAACCATCATCACTATTAAAAGCAGATAGGTTACCGGTGATCATATCGGCACCGTTAAAAAATACACCTCCCCCAATAGAACTATTCCATTTATCCGAATCCTCATCATCAATCCAAACTCTTCCGTAATCTATTCCACCATAAATTCCAATGTCGAAAGGCAACAATCCTGTTTTCATCTTTCTAAGATTCAGTCTAATATCTGTATTTTGATAAAACGCCGTTTTTCCAGTAAAACGTTGGTTCCTGTAACCTCTTAGTCCGTCACTAGCTCCTAAACTAGCAGCTTGATAAAACTCAATATCATCTTCGTCCCCTAAATTAATATGGCCCTTTAATTTTGTAGCCAATACCAATTGGCCGCTACCCACTAATTTATAGTCAAAAGCAATTGAAGGAATAATATAACCAAATCCTTTGGATTCTTTTAAGTTAGACTTATAACCAATTTTCACAACCGTTTCCATACCAAGTGTTGGAAACGCTTCGTTATCTCTGTTTTCAAAACTATATAACAACTCTCCTCCAATAAACTCGTTACTAACCTCAGTATTATCGCCAATAAACAAATTGATAAAACGCCCTTCGGTTTCATCGATTTCAATAGATTCATAAGATAAACCTACCTTGACCATTGCTCCTAAATCTCCTCTCCATATTAGTGCAGGACTAAACGCTAATTGTCTTAATTTAACTCTATTATAATCCAAATCTACATCTAAACCATCATCTTCATCAGCTTCAGGATTTGATGATTCATTACCATAGCCAAAGAAATTCACTGCATAATTAGGACTTGTGAATTTTGCTTCCAAATTTAAGTTCCAATTTCCAAAAACATTAGCAAATTCTCCACTATAACCAAAATCAAATCCTTGGGTTGCAAAGTAATATGACGCAGAAAACACATGCTTTGATGTGAACGGGTTACGTACAAAACCATAAGTTGAATACGTATTTACAAATCCTATTTTAAAACCATCATCAGGATTAGTTCCAAGTGCTGGAAATAACTGGTTTGAATTATAACTTGGCTTTTTATAATCGTAAACATTGGTTTCGTAATCATCAGTTAATTTCTTACTGCCTTTGTTAGTTACAAAGGTGCTCTTCTTCGATTTATAATCATAAATCTTAATTTTATTCCCACTTTCAACATTATAGGTATCGTTATTTTGCCCGCCAATCAATCTTACTTTTATCAGATTTTCACCTTGACCAGATACCTTAAAGGTATCTTCATCATCAAGACCATAGATCCATATTTCTTTGGTTTCTGTATGTGAGTATTCCCTTTGATGAAATACATCTCCCTTCTTTCCTTTCTGAATACGATAGCCCGTAATTTTAGTTATTTTACCTAAACGTTCAATATCAAACCAATCGTCTTTGTCTGTTCCTTTTATAATGGCATATTTATTTATTTGCTCATAATAACTGTTCGATATTAATTGCAGATTTAAGCGTCTCCCTTTTAATTTTCGCTTAATGGTTTGAACTGATTCATCGTTAACTTCTTCAGGGAAATTAGTAAAAGCTTCGTCAATTACAGCATCCGTCAAATTACTTACTATATGCTGCACTTGTGCATTCCAATCAGATCTACCAGATTGATTGATTAATGCCATATCTAATGGATATGGTTCCAAATTGAACCACTTGGTGCTTTTTAATTCTTCTTCATAAGACCGCATTAAACGTAACGCCGGTACCACTGTCGTTGCAAAGCTCAGAAGCGACCCATCGGCCATTATTGAAAATGCCTGATCGCGGTCACGTGGCATGGGTCTGTAAATAGTTTTCTTATCTTCTTTAAACTTTGCCCATCGCCATTGATCTTCATGTCTATCCCAATCACCAATTAACATATCAAATAGTCGTGCTCTTATATACGCTTTTTCATCAACGATATGATCTTCATCATCTCTAATCTCTTTTAGCATATCGTGCGTGCTTATGAGCTTATTTGAAAATCCAAAACTCGCTTTATCCCCATGTCCATCGGCAGCACGTTCTTCTATCATATATAATTCATCTCCAAATTCGTTGTTATAAGCACCCAATGCCTTTTGTTTGGGAATATAATATAACACGGGATTTGTATGATAAATACCAACGGCGTCTGATAACGTTGCAATAGCAAAAGGTGCATATGGATGTGATCCTGTAAATACATCTAAAAGTAATCCTTCTGTATGCGTATCCTCAAAATCACCTTTAATATATTGATCTTTAAACGCTACTGCCTGTAGGTATTGAATAGCTTTTTTTCGTAATGCTCGCATTACATATTCTCTTCCTTTATCATCCTCCAATCGTAAGGATTTAGACTGATGACCTCCACCTTTGCGGGTTGGTTTTAGCCCACCAAACAGCGTGTCCAAATTAACTGTTGACGCCTTTACATCTGTACTAAAATATTTTCGGTAACGTTCACCCCAAAGCCTTTTAAAAGATTTGCTTTTATTAGTTTCTGCTTTTGTGTAAATCGAAGCAGTTTTTTTTTTCGGAAAATTATCCTGATATGTTATTGCTTCTTGTACATTATCGGCTGGCAGAACCTCTGTTTCAAAAACAACTTTATCTGTTTCTGCTTGGTAAAACCGTACATGGGACGAACCGTCACTAAACACATCCAATCTAGTATAGCCTTGAGTTCCATAAGAGAATTGCCCACCATCAACATTTCTTGTGGGGTTGGTTTTAGATCCAGAACCACTAATTATTTGCGGTAAATTATCTTGAACTAAATATTGTAAATTATGGTCATGACCAGATACAAAAACGACCTTTTCATTCTCCTGAGACAAGGTTACTAAACGCTTTTGAAATGTTTTGTATTTACTATTTTGATCATCAACGGTTACAACTCCACCAGTTTTTCGTATTACATTTTTAAGAGTTCCTAAAACAGGAATTGGCGACATATGGCTCCCAAAGGAGTATTGGCCTCCATGTGACCCATTAGTAAACATGGGATGATGCAAGGCTACAATAGTTGTTTTTCCTCTCGCTTTTTTTATTAAACTCTCATATTCATCAAAGAAAAGGTCTCTTGTTTTTATCTCGCAGTCATCATTAATTGTTGGGTGCTTGTCCCAGTCTGCCATATACCATTGAGAATCTACGACTATTAAAACAATATCATCGGTTATATTTATTTTTTCAATTGGGCAACCATTTTCTGGAAGAAAGGTATTCTTGCCAAGAACATCTTCAATATAGTTTTCTTGACGTTTTAATCCCTTCAATCCGTTACTATACCAATCATGATTCCCTGGAATAAAGATGGCATCGCCATTAAACTCCTTCGCAGCATCTGTTTGTACATTTAGTTGATGTTCTGCAAAAGCCCGTTGCTCTTCTCCTTTATTTGGTAAGCCCGCAGGATATATATTATCGCCTAAAAACAGAGCAGTACTTTGCTTAGAAGCATTAGTTAATTCTCTTTTGAAATCTTTAAGCGCTTCTGTTTGCGTTCCTATTGCAGAATTACCCCCATCTCCAATTAAGTAGAAGGAATGCTCTATTTGCTTTTCTTTAGGAAAGGTTTTTGATAAATTATCGTCTTTATATTGAGCTTTATATGTTGCGCAAGCACTTAATAATAAAACTATTGCGAAAACTATTATAATTTTAAAATGGCTTTTCATTGTGGTTGATTTTAGTATTAAATATAATGATTCTTATTTTAATCTTTTAGACAGATAGCGTCAAGTGTAACAGGAGTCACTATGGTTTTAACTTACTCCAAATTTATAAGAATTATGTTTTAGGAGAAACGAGATGATCTAATTTCTCTTTTTGAACATGCTTAGAAAACCGTTCCAATAAAAGTCTTAATTTAGGATTAATAAAACTTTTACAAAAGGGCTTTTCAGGGTTTTTGTAATAATAATTGGTAATCTGTTCGCGCGAGGGTTCAAAGGCCTTAAATGAAAACACTTTAGTAATTAATTTATGGTCGAACTCCTTTTGAAATTTTGCAACAAAACCCTTGGCCTTTTCTTTTTGTTTTTCTGAAAAAGTATAAATTGCAGAACGGTATTTATGTCGCATAGAATGGTTAGATACACTCTTATGTGTATGCAAATGAATTTCAATAAGTTCTTTTATTGAAATCACTTCAGCATCAAAATGTACAATAACCGCTTCTGAAAACATGGTATCTTCATCTTCAGAGCCTACATAGCCTTGTTCTACATTCATGACACCTTTTAAGGATTGGAATACTGCTTCTGTACACCAATGGCATCCACCTCCCAATCCTACTTTTTTAATATTCATCATTGACACTAAAATACTTTTCTTGGTTATTTATAAATTGATCTTGTCTTATTTTTACGGCTCTAAATGCATAAATAATAAGTAACGAAATGGCAATAAACACAAATATGGTTCCAACATAGAGTGTAATACTTGGAATACTAATATTAGATTCAGATTCAAATATAACACCTAAAATTCCTGATAGCACATAGCTTCCTGTTGCTAAATACAACAAAGCATTTGCTCTTGTTAACAGTCCTAACTGCTTAATTTTTCGACCAGATATTTCATGCTGAAATATTGAACATTCTTTTGAAACCAATGTGTTTATCTCTGTACTTAAACTTAGCATTTGGGTGACAGTAGATAAGATTAACATGCCTAATCCAGGAATAATAGTTATGGGTAGATACCAATTCATTTTTATTGTTTTAATTCCATTTTAATCGCCTTCTTTCATCCCAATAATTAGATGGGCTAATTTTAAAACTTAATAATTTTTCAAGATCGTCATTAGTAAGAGTTATAGCATTCATCTTTAAATTTGATTGCAAATGTAAACCGTTAGATGCCCCGCTTAAAACAATACTATTTGGTATAGTTTGCGTACAAAATTTTAAAAGCACCGCATCTGCGGTTGTTTTATATTTCAAAGCTAATTCATCTAACAAATTATAAAGTTTTCTATAATGATTATAACTTTCCGTTCTAAAAAGCCTTCCATTTGCTAATGCTTCTTTTATGATTATTTGTTTATTTGATCGAATTAAATCTTCTGAAATATTTATCAAACTTTGATCAAGCACATTAAACGTTATTTGAAAAGCATCGAACAACTGCTCGCCTTCAATATGAGACTCCAATGCTTTTTTTATGACCTCAATTTGATTTTCTCCTGTAGTTGTAATACCTATTTTAATGTTACATTCTGCTTTTAATTGTGCTAATCTATGTAATACCTTTTCATTTTCTAAAACCCCTGTTTCTAATGTTGCCGAATGTATTTGATACACCTTTAAGTGTGATGAAAATGCTTTAGACACATTCCATTGTTCGTTTAATTTTTCTAAACTATGGGCTTTTACTTCGTGCACTTTAGCGTTAGGATTAAAATTTGCCACATAGGTATAGCCCCATTTTGTGGCAATAATAATTGTTGGATCGTTCTTGGTTTGCAACCATTCTAGTAACAAAGTCTCTGCCATGCCATATCCTGGTGCAGTATCAAAATAACGAACACCTAATTTATAGGCCTCTTCTAGAACATTAAATCCTTGTTTTTTAAAAGCGTTCAAATCTAACACCTCGTGTGATTTTGCACGGATATTTATGTATTCTGGCCGGCCTATAGCAGCTGTTCCTAACCCTAATTGCATAGTTGAATTATTCTTATACTTATTCTTCAAAAGGCGTTTCACCTTGTGCCAATTTTAAACGTGTCCACAAATTCATATTAATGACTACCGCAGCAATTTCGGCGATTTCTTTTTCATTAAAATGTTTGGTTAATGCATCGTGATAATTCTGAAAATTTTTACTAATACCATCGGTAAGCACATCGCAATAGGTCAATGCTTCTTTTTCTACTTCGGTAAACAAATCGCTATTATACCAAGACGAAATATTATCGGTTTTTGCTTCAGAAATCCCTGCATTTCTTGAAGCCTTTGCATGTAGAATTACGCAATAAGAACATTCATTCTTTTGCGCTACCCGTAAGCGTAAAAGTTGTGCCAATTGTTTATCTATAGATAAATCTGCAGTATAACCCACCGCTTTAGCCATTTGTTTTGCTAAACCATGAAATGGTGTTATGTCGGGGTTAAATCTGGTGTTTTTAAATTTTATATCTGCCATTACTTTTTTTTGTTTTTATGAATGCTGGATTGATTTTAAACAAAACTCCCAAACCTTTCAAAATGGCAAGTATAACCATTGGGTTTTCTTACCAAATAATCTTGGTGTTCTGGTTCTGCTTTCCAAAATATTGAGTAAGATTCTAAAGTGGTTGCTGCATCTGCTTCCCACCTTCCTGATTCGTTTACTATTTTTATTATGTCTTCAGCTAACTTTTTCTCTTCTTCATTCTGAAAAAATATGACAGACCTATAACTAGAACCAATATCGTTTCCTTGTTTGTCTACTGTTGTTGGATTGTGAATTCTAAAGAAATAATCTAAAATTAACCAAAATGATGTTTCATTTGGATCGTACGTGATTTCTATGCCTTCTGCATGACCAGGATGATTTCTATATGTTGGATTATCATTAGTACCCCCTATATAACCAACTTCTGTATCTACGACGCCTGGTCTAACCCTAAAAAGATCTTCCATTCCCCAAAAACAGCCTCCAGCTATGTATGCTTTTTTATAATTGCTCATTTGTTTAAACTTTTAAATTCTGCTTAATTTAATTCTTATTATTCATAATAACATTTCGTAAAAAATGAAACACCTTCTCTTTAGGCATTTCACAAGGAAATAGATTTTCACTACTAGAGGTAACATAAAAATTGAAACTTACAATGTTGCTTCCTCCTAGTTGTTGAGCAAAAACTTTTAAACTTTTGCCATTGTTAAAATCAGTTCTTGTGACTCCATATTTTTCTCCTTCATAAATCATTTCTGAATACCCTTTTGGTATTTCGTAAATATTTTTGGTAAACATGCTTATTTCAATTCAATGGTATATAACCAATCCATAATTTCTTTTTTATCCTTTTCTGAAAGCTCAGCATCTGGATGCATTAAGGTATAGGATGGTAAAGGCATTTTATCTTCACTAATATTAAATGCAATAGCCGATAACATTGCCCTTTTATCTCTTACGTCTTTTATAGCCCAGTCTGAAAGGTTTAACCCTTCTTTTGCTTTTTCTGTGTGACTATCAATATACCAAGAAACAGGCGCTATATTGTTATACCAATAATATTTTGTGAAATTGGAGTGACAGTTATAACACGAGTTTTCCATTAATTTAACAATGTTTTTCGGCGCCTTCTGGTAGAGTAAAAAATCATCTAATGTGCTTTCCATTTGTTGATTCTTATTTGGTCTATAATATTGAATTGCTATAAAAACAATAACTACAATTAATCCTATTTTCTTTTTATTAAACCTCATTCAATAAAATTAATTAGTACTCTATTATAACTCTCCATTCTTCGCTACGTTTTGCTACTGCTCTTACATAAGAACAAATAGCTACTGCTTTATAACCTTCTTTTGTAAGTTGCTCAAAAGTTTTCTTCACTAATACTTTACCAAGACCTTGTCCTCTTAAGTTATACGGCACTTCAGAATGAATGAGATACATTTTATCATCTCTTAATGTATAATCTACTTTTGCCAATTTACCATTAATATCTAGAGTAAATCGCTTGTTCTCCATATCGTGGACAATATTTAATCTACTTGGAATCAATTTATTTAGCCATTTTGTTAGTTCCTCTTTATATGGATTTCTTAATTTCTTCTTACCAATCGTAATCGTTGGAAAATTTAGTTTCCTGTTTTCATAAAGATTACGTAGTTCTTCGGCATGATTTGCATTAGCCTCTACATTATAAAAGTGATAAGGTAACTTTGTTTCGTCCAACAAAAGCTTGTAATAATTAGTTTTATGGCAACCCACTGCTCCATATAACTTTATAGTTGGGATATCATTTCTACCCATTCTCTACATAGTTTTCAAAAATTCAATGGCAGCATCTGGGTTTAGATGAAAATCACTAAACACAATCTTATCATGTTTATCAATAAACAAAAACCAAGGTGTCCCTCCCGTCTTGTAATTTGTCATAATATGAGATTGAGATTTCCCATCATCTCCAGCATCATGGCCGAAAGGTATTTGCAAATTGTGTTGCTTTTGAGTTTCAATCATCTTTTCATAAGTATTGGAATGATGTCCTTCAAAAACAGTTTGAACTGCAATAAAAACAACATCATCATTACCTTTTAATGCATTAACCATCTTTTGTAGGTCCGGCAATCCTTTACTATGACATCCAGGACACCAACTTTGAAAACAATACACTACTTTAAATTTTCCTTTAAAATCTGAAAGTTTGATGGGTTTAGTTGGATTCCCATTGGCATCAACCCAGAGGTTTACTTCAAAATCTGGTGCACTCAAAACTGGCTCTTTATTTACTTGGTTTGACATCACTTAATTTTTATTTTAAAAAATTTCTAATTCCATAACTTGCTAAAACACCTTCACCTGTTGCTGCTGCTACTTGCGCAATAGCTCCTTCTCGACAGTCACCAGCTGCAAAAATGCCCTTTACTGAGGTTTCAGCTAAACCACTTGTTTGTATAAAACCTCTTGCATCCAAATCTATTATGCCTTTAAATGATTTTGTGTTTGGAATTAAACCTATAAAGATGAATACACCATCTGCTTCTAAAACTGATTCTTCATTTGTATTGTTATCCTTCACTTTTAATCCTTTAAAGTTTTCGTTTTTATCTGAAATAAACGCTAGAGAAGTCTTGTTCATAAATGTTGAAATATTATCAATTGTTTTAAGCTTTTCAACATAGGTTTCTGATGCGCTAAATTCCTCCGATCTATGGACTATTTTGACACTTTTACAAAAACCAGCTAAAAAAATACCTTCTTCTAATGCTGAATTTCCACCACCTACTACAATGATATCTCTGTCTCTGTAAAAAGCACCATCGCAAGTGGCACAGAAATGAATCCCAGAGCCAATTAGTTCCTCTTCGTTAGAGATGCCAAGTTTTCTATATGTAGAGCCCGTAGATAAAACAATGGTCTTACCTAAATATGATGTGCCTTTTGTTTTTATTAAAAACAAATCGTCTTTCTTTTCAATATCTACAACTTCTTCTCCTGTTTTAATAACCGCGCCATAGGTTTTAGCTTGCTCTTCCATCTTCTCCATTAGTTTCGGGCCAGAAATAGAAGTGAAGCCGGGATAATTTTCAATTTTTTCGGTTAAAAAGGCATTTCCTCCAATTGTAGATTTTTCTAATATTAAAGTATCAAAACGATCACGTTGGGCATAAATAGAGGTCGTTAGCCCTGCAGCTCCCCCACCTATAATAATAGTATCAAAAATTTTGTGCTCCTTCTCTATATTTATAGATAATAACTCCGTTAATTTTACATTATCTGGATTTGCATATGCTATACCATCAATTAAAACTGTTGGGATAATACGTTTACCGTTATTAATTTCTTCAACTTTTTGTGTCGCCCAATCGTGTTTGTCTACATCTATAAATTGAAAATTAACTCGGTTATCCCTTAAAAAACTTTTTGCTCTTCTACAATCTGGACACCAATCTGCACCAAATAATTGTACGCGTACAGTTTCGTTAATTCCTAATACCGAAGCCAATTTAATATTGTCGGGGTTGGTATATGATTTGCCTTCTATAATTACTGTCGGAATAATTCGTTTGCCATTATTAATAGCTTCGACTTTAGCTGTTGCTTCCTTATCTAAATCTACATCTACGAATGTAAACTCTATATTATTTTCTTTCAAATATGCTTTAGCTCTTCGACAATCTGGGCACCAATCTGCGCCATAAAGTACTATTTCAATCATTATTTTTTGTTTTTAGGTTTCTAATTTTAGGTTGGAAATAAATTAGAAAAAAGAATGGGTAAAAAATAACACCCATTCTTTTATACCAATTATGTTTAATTATTATTTCGTCGAATTTTGTCTAGCATTTAATCCTAATCCGAGTAATGTTGTAAATAATGCAATATGAATCATAATATTCATCCAGTTTCCCGAAGGGATATGCACTAATACTAAAGCCATGAACATAATAAAGGTAAGGAATATGTATGCCTCAAATAATTTTTTATTGGCTAAAAGTAAAATACCAGCTACCAATTCTAAACCGGCTAAAATAGCACCCAGGGTATAAGTTCCAGTTTCACCAAGAAATGCAAGACCGCTGTTTTGTAAAAAACCTGCCATGTTTTTTAATCCAACACCTCCTAAGAAGCCTTCAATAAACTTTTCTAATCCTCCCCAAATAAAAAGAAGTCCAAATCCAATTCTAATAATTAAATTTCCATTGTTCATAATTATATATTTTTTAGTTAATATGGTTATTTTTTAAGTCCATTTATTAATGCTCCAACACAAATAAAGAATCTCTTGAAACGAACTATCCTCGAGGCAGAGTTATAAAGGTATTTAGCTCGTTTCATTTTGACCTTTCTGGTCAAAGCTTGAAATTCTGTTATTTAGATTCCCGTTTTCACGGGAATGACAATTTCAACGGAAACCCCGAGGCAAAGCCTCGAGGAATTCTTTTCGATTAAACTTTGATATAGATACATGGGTGTTTTTATGAGAATACTAAAATTAAGTTTCAATTAAAAGAGCAACTGTCACAACAGTTAAAAGTGTTGCAGTAAAAGAATAAACTCAGTCTAAAAACCAATTGAAAAAAAGTCCTATCTTGTTCCCAACTTAAGCACCCACTTGTTTTGGAACTAAAATATAAGGCAACGAGTAAATCTGAGTCTGAATCTTTTTATATAGAACGTAAAAAATATCCTTATTTTGGGGTTAATTGGCATTATCATGAAGAGTTTGAATTGATGTTGGTCCTAAAAGGCGAGGGAGTTCGTATCGTAGGAGATCATATGGATCATTTTAACGAAAATGAACTTGTTTTTATAGGGAGTGGTGTTCCTCATTTATTTAAAAACGAAGACGAAAATGAAGCCGCTAATGTAGATTATATTGTGCTTAAATTTCACCCACTTTTAAACGGTTTGCCTTTATTTACGCTGCCTGAATTTTCAAAAATTCAACACTTTTTGAATATTTCTAACAGAGGTATTCTTTTTTCTCAAAAGACCGTATCAAAAATTAAAGGATTGCTTACGGAATTGACAGAGTCTAATAATGCCCCTAGAATAATTAACTTATTTCAGGTGCTTCATATTTTATCTGAAGAACAAGATTATCAGTTTTTATCTAGTGAAAATTTTTCTTTAAAATCATCTACCAAAGGAGAAAGTAGAATACAAAAGGTCATCGATTATATTGGAGAAAACTATACCCAAGATATTACTTTAGAACATCTCTCAGAAGTTGCTTTTATGACTACAAATTCCTTTTGTAGATATTTTAAAAGTAGAACCGGAAAAACCGCTTTTCAGTTTATAAGAGAATATCGGGTTAACAAAGCATGTCAGATGTTAATTAACGGAGAAAAATCTATCTCTGAAATTTGTTTTGATACAGGTTTTAATTCGTTTTCAACCTTCAACCGAATCTTTAAGAGCCTTAAAAAATATTCAGCAAGCGAATATAAGAGTAAGTATACCAAGCTAAATAAATCTTAGTCTTAATTATAACAAAAAAATGCGCCATAACGACATGGCGCATTTTTTTGCTTTATTATATAAATAGTACTACACTACGGTATTTGAATATCCTAAAATAATACTTGCTCCTATTAAAACTACCAATCCAATAACAAGTAATTTAAATGGTTTTTTTGCACCTTTCCATTCTCCAGCTCTATAGGCCCAAAAGTTACTTATAATCAACGATAAACCTAGTAACATTGGCCAACCGATAACACCTCCAATAGGTCCTATCAATGCGGCTCCTTGCCCGTAAATCCCTAAAGCTCCGAACCAAAATATACTTGCTAATATTGCCCACTTATATGCTTTGGAAGAACCTTTAACTTTAAATGAACTCCAAGTTTTATTT
>JQIA01001141.1_pt1 | contig 14251 bp, 2 predicted proteins | sample 811431 | NCBI WGS metagenome assembly JQIA01 (sample SAMN02998118, study PRJNA258478) | marine sediment metagenome | biome: marine; feature: seafloor; material: sediment; isolation source: oil-polluted sediment collected from 3 locations (0.5 km, 0.7 km and 0.9 km)... | place: USA: Gulf of Mexico ... | reverse complement strand
TAATACTGTCTGTAATATAAGGGATTCAATCTTTTCAGGTAACGGCAACTATGACATTTATTCTGTAAATACTTATGCCGGAAGTGAAATAACCGGTAATACAATAACAAAAGGCCTGTATGCAACAGGAAACGTAACAATACCCGTTTCCGGCAATACCATCGATTGTGCAACAAGTAAAACCACATACATCGGTGCAGGCAGTGCAGGTTCGTTATCGGCAGAAAATACATTTGAGAATGTAGATTCCAGTATCAACAGGATCATAGTCACAGGCGGCACCATTTCACAAAATTCAATGTGGAAGAATATAATGCCCTTTGTTGTGACGGATGATATCACAGTTAGTTATCCTTCAGCCAACAGTTCAACTGCAACCCTGACAATTGAAGCAGGAACAGAAATCCGGTTTAATAAAAATGCCCGACTAACTATTGGGACCAGCTCAAACCACGGTGCTCTTACAGCTCAGGGAACCAGTGACAACCAGATAAAATTTACATCCAACCAGTCTATTCCAAAAACAGGCGACTGGGAGGGGATTTATTTTGATAATGCAACCAATGACAGTCTTTCTGTAATGGAAAACTGCATTGTTGAATATGGCGGGCAGAGTACAAATGCTAATATCTATTGTTCTAATGCCAAACCAACCTTAAGATACAATATCATCCAATACAGCAGTCATTCTGGGATCTATTTTAGTTATACCGGATGTAACGGCGCTGTTGTAAGCTGTAACAATTTTAAAGAAAACCTGTATGGTATTTATACCTATCAAAACGCAGCGCCGGTTATTCAAAACAACAACTTCCTTGGTAATATCAGTCATGGCATTTACAACTCCGGTGTTTCTATCGATGCAACCAACAACTGGTGGAGTGATATATCCGGCCCGAACAACAGCGGTGATAAACTTTTTGGAACCGCAAACGTTGACCCATGGCTGACAGCAGAAAGTTCATGTGTTGTTCTGCCGCCGTTAAATAATGCCCCCTTTACCCCAAAAAGCCCGACACCATCCAACAGCGCCGTCAGGATCACAGCTGTTACTGAAGGTAATCCTGTCCCTGTGGCCTTAAGCTGGACAGGGGATGACCCGAATCCGTGGGATACAATCACCTATGATGTCGCTCTTGGTTTAAGTGATACAACAATGGCAACCATTGCAACAGATCTTGCAGGCGCTGCCGGTACAGCTGATAACCTTGCCGAAGGAACCACTTATTACTGGCAGGTTACAGCAAAAGATGACAAAGGCCTGACCACAACAGGACCTGTCTGGTCATTTACTACCAAAGGCGATCTTCCGGACCTTGTCGTAACCTCTGTTACAACAGCACCGGCAGAACCGTATACACCGGATCAGGCCGTTGTGATTACTGCCGTTCTTACCAATAACGGGTCAGGACCGGTTGTTGATGCTTTTAACACCATTTTCAGGCTGGACGGAACAACCGTTTTAGGTACAAAAACAACCGACCAGATCATACCGCCTGCAGGCACAGTAACACTTACGCAAAACTGGACGGCTCTTTCCGGTACCCATACTCTTGACGTTGTTGCAGACAGCAGCACTCAGGTTGAAGAGGCTTTTGAAGAGAATAACACCACCCAGATTACACTCTCAGAAATCAATGATGTAACACCACCGGTTTTTACAGGCTCCGTTCCGTCAGATAACGCTGTCGTAAGTACGCTTGCAACAATGGCCTTAACCCTTTCTGATGCCCACGGCACAATCGATGATGCAGCCGTTATTGCAAGTATCCTCGTTAAAAATGCCTCTGACGATACGATTACCGGCGCCGTCATCGAAAGTAATGATACCTTTACATTTACCCCGTCAGCCCCGTTTGTGACGGGTATTGGCTATACTCTTTCGTTTACAGCCTATGATGCCGCAGGTAACGGAAAGGCCTTCAGCTTTTCATGTACCCTCGATAATCAGCCGCCGGAAGCGCCGGCCATTACCGGCGGAACCGTATCAGGCGGATTACTTGCTGTAAGACCGGCCGCCAATAATGCAAATCAAAGCACTGTAACAATGACCGGAACCCGGGAAGAGAACACCAGCGTCTGGATCAGCAACACACAACGAGTTGTATCAGGAACAGGGGACTGGTCGGCATCTGTCAATCTGTCACAGGGTGATAACGCCCTTGAAATCAACCTGAAAGATTCAGCAGGTAACCAGAGTACCTCCGTTTGGGTCGACATCCATGTCGATTCCATTGCACCATCTGTAGCATCGTATACCCCGGCTTCAGGCAGCTTTAATAATGCAGCTCCTGCAAATGTCACAATCAATTATACAGAAACCGGCAGCGGTATAAACCTGTCAAATACAACATACAGCATTACCGATTTAAATGCCGTCAACATTCCCGGTACATGGAACACCTCTGTTGCAGGCACCCTTGTGTTTACACCACAGGCCACCTTTGTGGATGGCAAATACCTTGTTAACACACGCCTTGAAGACAATGCCGGCAACAGCACTGCTCAGGCACAGATCGGCTTTACCATCGACACAACAGCACCGGCTGCACCCGTTGTAAATGCCGTCCAGACCCCGACTCATAATACCTCTCAGGTTATTACAGGGACAAAAGAGGCATATGCATCCCTTATCCTGAATAATGAAACTTTAACTGAAAACACAGAGACAACAGACTGGACGTACACCGCCGCAGCCCTTTCAAGTGGGGACAACATATTTGCCTTTACATCAAAAGACCGGGCAGGCAATACCGGCGCTGAGGCCTCTGTCACAATCGTCTATGATGATGTGCCACCACCGCCTCTTGCCCCAGGTGTTCTTTCAGCAAACGGAAACGGTATCGGAACAACGGCAGCCCTGACATGGGCAGGCTATGATGAATCCGCCCACGGGGATATCGATTATTACAGAATTTACGTTCAGGAAACCGAGACGCCGTTTTCAAGTGTTTCCGGTTTAACACCATTGCCGGCAACTCTTCCCGCAGGCAGTAAATCCTTTACCGTTACCGGACTGACAAAAGGAACCACATATTATTTTGCCATTGTACCGGTAGATATTATGGGTAATGCGGATAATGCTGTTAATACGGCAACAGCAGTACCGACGGATATTATTCCGCCGAATAACCCTGAAAACCTTACCGTTTTATCGGGACAGGATACCCTGACATTCTCATGGACGGCACCTTCAAATGTGTCGGCGGACTTTAACGGCTACACCGTCGTCTTTGGATCAGAAGCTGCGGTAACACTTGATAAAACAGCCACGACATTAACAAAGACAGGCCTTTCTGCCGCTTCGGCCTTTAATTTTACAATTAAATCCATTGATAACGCAGATCCGGTCAATGAAAGTACCGGCGCTTCAATCACAGGCCATACCTTCATTGAGAACCCGACCGGCCTTGAAGTAACAGCTTACAGCGGTTATGTCGATCTCACATGGGCAGCCTCCTCTCCTTCAGAATACGTAAAACATTATCTTGTCTATGTACAAGAGGGCGACGCAGGAATAACAGACGTTACAGGCCTTACGCCTTCAAAAGCAACCGCAGGCACAACAACCAAAGTTGCCGGTCTTAACGATAATACAGCCTACAGCATCGCCGTTACAGCCGTGAACCTCTCCGGTGGTGAGAAAAAAGCCGTAACATCTGAAACCGCAACACCGGAACCCGATTTGGCCGGGCCGGTTCTCGGCAATATACAATTTGCCGGCTCGCCACTTACAAGCGGCATGACGATAACAACATCAGGCACAATTACCCTTTCTGCAACAGATACAGCAGGCGTCAGCCGGGTTGAACTCCTCCTTGACGGAGCTGTGATTTCAGATGATTATAACGGCGCAGACGGATATGCCTTTGGTTTTGACATTTTAGCGACGACTGACGGCGCGCATACACTATCGCTTAAAGCCTATGATACATTAGGGAATGAAACCCTTATTGATCACGCTGTGACAGTTGCCATGGCACTTCCGGAAGCAGCAGTGATCTCAAGCCCTTTAACCGGTATCACTGTTAATGTAGAAACCATCACAATTACAGGCTCTGCAGCAAAAGAGAGCGCCGTTGTTCTGACGAATAACGCAACAGAAGCAGGCACAACAACCGCTGACAGCAGTGGTAATTTCTCATTTGAACTCACCCTGACTGAAGGCACGAACAGCCTTGCTGTCACAGCCGCAAACCGGGCAGGCTCCGGCCCTCAGAGTGCAGCCGTTAGCGTAACCCTCGATACAAGCCTGCCACTGGCACCTGAAAATCTGTTTGCCGCATCAAAAGATGACGGACAGATCAGGCTGTCATGGAACAATCCGGACACGGGTATTAAAGGCTTTGATCTTTATCGATCCACAACTGAATTTACCGACAAAGCCTCAGCTGAAAAAGTAAACGGATCACCCATTACAACAACATACTATATCGATATTCCAGGCTCAGATAATACCTGGTATTATCGTGTCCATTCCATCAGCGTTGCCGGAAATGAGAGTGAACTCTCCAATCAGGCCACAGTAGTCTCCGATGAAACAGCACCATTTGCCACAGTGGCTTATGAAACAACCGGCAAAACAGATCCGGACACCGGTGCCATGGCTCCGGGCTATGTAGATGTGACAGTGACCGTCAGTGAAAAGCTGATGTCACAACCGTTCTTCTCCATTACGCCGGAAGGTGGCTATCCCATAACGATTGAGCTGTACACATCATCCGACACGGTTTACACCGGTAGTTTTGAAATAAAAGAATCGACACCCACAGCCGATGCCTGGGCCATTTTCTCAGGTCGTGATATGGCCGGCAACAGAGGCACGGAAGTCAGAACCGGCAGTATGATAAAAATTGATACCGACGGTCCTGAAGTGATCCGGGTCGATATAACACCGGGCTCACCCCTTAAAAATGATGAAAATGCGCCGATAACCATCACAGCCGAATTTGGCCTTGATGAAAAGATGAAAGAAGGTGAAACACCATCATTTACATATCTTCTCTCCGGAGACGATAGAGTTGCAGAAGATATTTCTGCTATCGAGCCAGCCGTTGCAAAAACAGATGAAGCCGAGGCATGGAAAGTCACTTTTACGCTTCCGGCAGACGCAGGCCTTCCCAATACAGAGATCCTCTCTTTTGGTTTTGCCAGCATCGATAAACTCGATAACACCGGCGATGACATTTCTGCTGAAACGCAAAATGCTTTCCAGATCTATCAGGGCGAGCTGCCACCATTAGGTATCCCGACCGGTTTAAGTGTTAAAGCAATCTCCGGCGGCCGAATTTTCGTGAAATGGGATGGCGTCGAGGGCGCTTCCGGCTACCAGCTCTATAGACAATCACCATCAGAAAGTGAACTGACAGCTTTTGGCGATAGAATTGTATCACCACTTGAATTCACCGATGAACCAGAAGAAGAAGGGACATATATTTATGCTGTCGTCAGCGTTCGGTCTGAAAACGGTCAGGACTCAGAAAGCCCCTTAAGCGCGACAAAATCGATCGACTCCGATGCCACAGCACCGGCAGCGCCGACAAACCTGACCCTTGAAATCTATTCTAAAGGCATCATCGTACAATGGGATGATGACCTGAATACAGAAGCAGTTCTTTATAAACTATACAGAGCAGGCACCTCAACCATTACAAGTGTTGACGGTCTTAGTCCGATTATCGAAAATATCGGATCAAAAATGATGCTCGATCCAAGGCCATCAGCAACTGAACACTGCTATACGGTAACAGCCGTTGATGCAGCCGGAAACGAATCAGCCCCGGCAGCTTCAAAATACGAGAACTTCGGTCTTCTGCCGGTGGCTGAGCTTGCCGTTACGCAGACCGGAACCGACCTTCCGGTGGTTACATGGAATTACAGTGCTGGTTCTGATGTTGAAGGTTTTAATATCTATCTCGGTGAAGGTGATGACAAGACCGCGCTAAACACAGAACTCCTTACCGTTAAAACCTTGACTGATATAGGGTACTCAGGATCTGAAAGAACATACACTGTGATCGCCGTAGATGAACTTGGTGCAGTTAGTCTGCCAAGAACCGTCACACTGCCAAAAGTGACAGTCAGTCTTAAAGATGACAATGAAGTCCTCTACCGGGGGATCATGAACCTGGTTGAGTACACTGTAACCAATAACTCAGATGCCGATATTCCTCAGCTCAACCTGATCTTTAACATTGCCGGTACAGACCATCTTTCTGAACCCGTCTCAGTCAATGCCGGTGGAACAGTAACCGTTCCGGTTGTCGTTGGCGGTTACACCACCCTTGGTGATAATGAAGCCGTAAGCCTGACCACCCGAATTACCCAGACCGGCGGTGAGACCGTTAATATTACCCGGTCTTCTGATATCGACGTTAATCAGGGCAGCATCAGCCTCCGGCTTATGAACGAAGAATTTACCCGGGGCGGAACCGGAAAGACACGCTTTCTCCTTGAAAACACCGGTGAAGCAGAAATCGAAATCATCACTGCCCACAATAATAAAAGTGCAGGCGCCATCGGATTCTACCTTGTGGACGGCGACGGCAACGTCCTCTCTACAGCCGGTTTTATCCAGTCCACAGGCGATCTCATTACAACACTCGCCAATAAAACCAGTGTTGCAAGAATCCCGGCAGGTGGAACCTTTACATCTGATTACGTCACCATCGCAGTGCCTGAATCAGCGCCGGACAGCCTTGAAGTCCAGCTTGAAATTGCTGACATCTACAGCGACTACAGCAAGCCGACCCAGGTCACAATGGCAGGTGCCGATACCTCGGAAGATGTTATCCTGGTTGAGACGAGTTATTATGGCGAAGTAACCGATATTACGCCGGCAACCTCATTTGGCGATGAGGATATTGTCATTACCGGACAGGCCATTGACCGTGTAACAGGTCAGCCTGTGCCAAATGCAACCCTTAAGCTTGTGATCACGCTGAAAGGTTTTGAACGGACTCACAGCGTAATTACAAAAGAAGACGGCACATTCGCCTATGACTATAAACCACTCGAAACCGAAGCGGGTATTTTTTCAGTCCGTGCAACACATCCGGACCTTAACATCAAGCCGGTTCAGGCAACCTTTACAGTTGCCAAAGTCACAGTCGGCCCGACAACAATTGATCTGAAAATACCAAAAAATTATGAACAGAAAGTGAAGATAACTGTACAGTCAAGCCAGGGATGTGCTCTTGATAACATCCGACTCGACTATCTGGCTGAAGATCAGTCATCAGAAAGTCTTCCGGCCGGTATTCATATTACTAAAGGTTCTCCGGTGTCGATATCTGAGGCAGGTGGAACAGTTACAACTGAGTTCTCAATCTGGGCGGATAATAACGCAGATCTTTCAGAGACCATCGTTTTAAGAGTGATCAGTGATGGCAAGGAAAATGAACCATGGGCAAAAGTCACCGTAAACAGCGTTTTTTCTGAAGCTGAGCCGCTCCTCTGGGCAACCCCGGATCATATTGAAACCGGTGTTGCACTGGACGATTATATTACAGAGACGATTACCCTGGATAACAGAGGCATTGCACCATTAAATGATGTAACACTTTCAGTGCTGAATACCGACGGCAGTGAAGCGCCTGAATGGGTAAATCTGAGTACACCGGCTGAACAGGGGTCCCTTGAAATTGGCGAAAAACGTGATGTGTCCGTCATGTTTGCTCCGACAGAAACCGTTCCTGTGAAGCCATATTCTTTTATCCTGAGAGTAATGAGTTCAAACCATAAAACAACCGATATCAATCTCTACGTTTCAGTAACCCAATCGGGTATCGGCAATGTGCTTTTTAAAGTTTCGGATATTTATACCGGAACGCTGGATGAGAATAACCTCCCTGTCCAGGGTCTTGAAAATGCAAAAATTACCCTGCAGAACGATTTAGTTGACACAGAGACCTATATTCTTAGAACCGATGATCTGGGTGAAGCCCTCTTTTCTGATCTGCCATCCGGTTTTTACAAATGCCGAATATCGGCTGATACTCATCAGGAAAGAATCGAAAGACTCTGGGTTAAACCCGGCATCACGGAATCAAAGAATATCTTCCTCGATTATAATCTTGTTACAGTCGAATGGTCTGTTGTTGAAACAACCATCAAAGATGAATACACAATCGTCTTATCAGCCACCTATGAAACGGATGTTCCGGCCCCGGTTGTGATTATGGAACCCTTATCGGTTGAAATCCCCGATATGACAAAAGGGGATGTTTTTAATGGTGAAATCACCCTGATAAATTATGGTCTGGTGACAGCTGAGAACTTTAAAACAAATTTCCCGAAATCGGATGAGACCTTTAAATTTGAATATTTAAATACCGTACCAACAAGCCTTAAGGCGAAACAGCTGGTAACGATTCCTTACAGGATAACCGCACTAAAAACCCTCAGCGGTGACACTGAAACAGGTGGTGGCTGTTACTCCTACCGAAATTGCGCAACAGCGAGCTATAATTATTCGTGTGCAAACGGTGGTGAAAGCAGCGGGTCAGCAACATCCTGCTGGAGTTATTCACGTGGCTGCAGTGGCAGCGGTACGCCAGGTACTGGCGGTGCTGTTTCCAGTTACTGGAATAATTCCGGTAACGGTGGTGGTGGTGGTGGTGGTGGTGGTGGCGGCTATACCAGCGGGACAAATTCATCTTCCAGTTCAACCAGTGTTGCCGGGACAAATTGTATGCCGACACCTGACAGAAAGAAATGTCCACCATGTAATCCTAAAGATTCTGATAAGGACAAGAAGAAACCTACAGGATCTTCCGTTGATTTAACCCTTCGTGAATATCAGAAGGACAGCATCGATCTTGAAGTAAATACTTCAGGCAAAGTGTTTAAGATCAGGCGTCAATACAATGGCCGCCAATGGCAATGGTCTGATATTACAGAACAGGTGTACCATATCTATGAACCACGCACTCAATCAAGTAGCATTACATCTGGATCTGCATATACATCATATGGACCAGCAACAGGCGGTTCAACCGGTAGTAATGGCGGCACTGTTAGTAACTCAGCTACACCAGACGGGGGGCAAGCTAATAACAGTATTGGAGTATCAGGTGGCGTTCACTATCTGCAATACGAAGGCGCAAAATATAGGCAAGAATCAGATGATGTATATGGCCATAACCGAATTTATAAAATTACGATAGCCGATGATGGCTATAAATGGGAAGACAAACAGGGAAACTGGAAAACCTTTAATATAAGAGGTATTCTGACAGAAATCGGTGACAGACATGGTGCGATTGTAACGGCTCTTTTTGATGAGGAAGAGACAGAACCTACCGCTGCAGCAAAAGGCTCGAATACTGCAAGCACGGACGACCCAAACGGGTCAGCAACAATTGAGCTCACCGAAGATGAAGATGTAAACCTTTATAAGATAAAAGGTTTTAAAGACAGGGATGACAAACAGATTCTCTGGGTTGAGTATGATGAAAAAGGCTCATTGACCGAAATCCGGGATGATCAAAGCAGAACCGTTAAATACACATATGACTATTTTGGGTCAATTCTCGATGTCGAGGACGTCAGAGGGTATCACACAGAATACACCTATGACAGTCTGAAAAGAATGACCCGATCCCTCAGGCCGGATGGAAGAGAAAGCAATATCACCTATGATAAAAATAATTTTGTTGCTTCCGTTATAGATGAAAAAGGTGAGGGGCACACATTTGTTTATAATTTTAACAGAACCAGTAGCGGTGTCCCAAATGTATCTGGTACGTCTTCCGGCTTTTATGGATATAGTTCGAACTCTTCCGGCTCGACGGGTAGCAGTGGTGCATCAAGTACCACAAGTACCGCTCGTCCTGTTAGTTCTAATGTTAGTAGCGTAAGTATGGGGGGGTATAATGGCGAATATCATGTAGTGGTTAAGAGTACCTCCGGCAGGATTAAAGAAGTCTGGTTTGATTCTATCGGCGACACAAAACGGGTAGACCTGAACGGTAGAACCATCAAGTTGATCAAAAAAGATGGACGGGCTGAGATTATCACCGATGAAAACGGCTATATCACCCGAAAAGAATACGATGAATGGGATAATCTGAAACGGGTTGTGAACCCGGATGAGACTGAAACAACAACCGAGTATGACCTCAGGTTTAATCTGCCGATCAGAAAAGTGGATGAACTCGGGATTATCACAGAGTTTGAGTATAATGAATTCGGTGATCTGGTAAAACTGACTGAAGCAAAAGAAACCGATGTTGAAAGGATCACGGAGTATACCTACGATGATAAAGGTAACAGGCTGACGGTCAAACGCCTCGGCGATGCTTTGGTTCCGGACCTCGAATCAAAGACAGATTATGATACAGATGAACATCCTGTAAAAATTACCGATCCTGAAGGCAACGAAATTGATATCACATGGAACACCCTTGGCAGACCGGTTACAATTACCGATGCCAATGATAAAGAATGGACATTTGAATATGACACAGCCGGAAACCTGACCCGGAAAGAATCACCAACAGGCAAATTTATCACCTATGAGTACGATAATGTCGGCAACATGGTTAAATCGGTTGAAAATAATGTCAGAGAGACACTTTTTGCCTATGATACCCATGATAATCTTGTGACGGTTACTGATGCGGATGGCAATGAAACCCGGTTTACCTATAATTCTGATAATGAACGAATCAAAACAGAAGACGCCGAAGGGATTTCATGGACATCGGCATTTGATCGTGACGGTAATCTGAGTTCTGTAACCGACGGTAATAATAATATTACAAAATATATTTATGATATTGCTTCAAGCACCGGATGCTCTTCATGTCCTTCAGCAGGCGGAATCTCTCAGCCCTCTGAAATTCAATACCCGACATTTAACCAAAAACTTGAATACGATAAACGGGGCAGACTCCTTCTTGAAAAGGATATTCTTCCGGAAGAGGAAGATCATGATACAGAATTCAGCTATGATGCCGCAGGTCGACTCCTTTCTGTCATCGACAGTGAGAAAAACCCGGTAACTTATGACTATGATGAATTAGGCCGACCGGTGCGAGAGACCACAGCCATCAATTCTGTAACAGAATACACCTATAACCAGCATGGTGATCTTTCTGAGCTGAAAGATCCTGAAAATAACGTTACAAAATTCGAGTACGATAAAAACAGACGAATTGTTAAAGAGATCCGACCCATGGGTGAAGAAATTTCATACACCTATGATGCAAACGGACAGCTGACCGGTAAAACAGATTCAAAAAATCAGAGAACAGCCTATATCTATGATGATGATGGAAAGCTGACCACTGCCAGCTATTACACAGATGCCGCTGATACCACAGCAGTTAAAACGGTTCAGTTTACCTATAATGATTATGGCAGACTCGCGACGTATGATGATGGCACAACAAAATCCTCATATATCTATGACACCCTTGGACGAAAAACATCCGAAACTGTTGATTATGGGACATTTTCAAAAACGCATCATTACACCTATTATAAAAACGGTCAGACAGAGACCTTTACCTCGCCGGAAGATAAAACCTACGGCTATCTCTATGACAGTGCTGCCAACCTTACCGGAGTCCAGATCCCGGATAACGGCTTTATGGCCTGGAGCAGTTATAAATGGTTCAGACCGGAATCGGTTTCCCTGCCAGGTGGTGCAACACGAACTTACAGCTATGATCCGTTAATGCGTGTAAAGTCGATCGGTGTAAAAGATCCGGCAAAGACCCCACTGATGGAGAGCAGCTACAGCTATGACAAAGTCAGCAATATTGTTGAAAAAAAGACTGAACATGGGGATTATACCTATGGCTATGATGATATTTACAGACTGACAGAGGTAGATAACCCTCAGATAAATGATGAAGGCTTTACCTATGACAATGTAGGCAATCGTCTGACAAAAGAGGGCGAAACAGGCACATGGGCTTATAATGATAATAACGAGCTACTATCCCGAAACAATGCTGAGTATACCTACGACAATGCGGGTAACCTGACGCAAAAGGTTGATCAGGGCATCACAACAGTATATAAGTATAATATTGAAAATCGTCTGGTCACCATTGAAGACGGTTCCGGTTCTTTGACAGCATCCTATTATTATGATCCTTTTGGAAGACGTCTCTGGAAAGAGGTGGCTGGGATAAGGACTTATTACCATTATTCTGATGAAGGGCTTGTTGCTGAGTTTGATCAAAACGGTGATGTTATAAAGACCTACGGGTTTAAGCCGGGATCTCACTGGACAACAGATCCGCTCTTTATGAAGGTTGGGACGGAGTATTACTATTATCACAATGATCACCTTGGGACTCCGCAGAAAATAATCAAAGGTAACGGGCAGGTTGTATGGTCTGCTACCTATAATTCTTTTGGAAAAGCAACTGTCAACCCTGCTTCAACGGTTGAGAATAATCTGAGGTTTCCGGGACAGTATTATGATGGGGAGACGGGGTGGCATTATAACTTCCAGAGGTATTATGATCCAACAACTGGAAGGTATGTAACTGCTGATCCGATTGGGTTGAATGGGGGGATGAATTTATATGGGTATGTGGGGGGAAATCCTAACAGTAGGTTTGATCCGGAAGGTGAATTCTTTTTCTTAATTCCGATAGCTGTTGTTGCAGTTGGAACATTTGGAGCAGAAACAGTGGGTATGGCAACATTTCTGGGAGTTGCCACTACAATTGCATATATACAAGCAAGGAATCGTCATTCAAAGAGGTCTTCCGGCTCTGGGAGTAATGCAGGTGGTGGGTCTTGTTCCATGCCGCCGAATTGGGGGGATGACGGTGACGACAAAGACAAATACCCAAAAGATTATTCTAATAAAAATAGTACTCAAAACTATTCAGCAAGGTTTAATTCAGAAAGAGATGCAAGGAGCTTTGCTAAAACAAAATTAGGAAAAAATTCAGTAAAAGTAGAACCTCACAAACTGAGAAGTCAAAATGGTAAATGGCAGTATCGTGCAAAACCAGAGGACTTAACTGGTCACAGTCCAAAAGATTCGCCACATATCCATTTGGAACGATTAAACCCAAAAACTGGTGAAGTACTCCAAAATTGGCATTTAAGGTGGTAAAATTATGAATAGATTTTTAAAATGTGAAAGTGAAATAATTATTGGATCAAATGAAGTAGTTATTGAGCTAATTGAAACTGAAATACCATTTTTAACACTTGAAATGTCGCTTATTATGATGGGGCTTTCAAAAAAACTTTCTATTGTTTTTCAAACAAAGCAAAAATTAATATTATGTGTTGATGAATCACTATCTCTTGGAGAAAGTGCCATTATTACAAAAGAAAAAAATACTTTAATAGTTAATTTGTCAGAAAATCATATTGAATATTTTCATATGTTTTTACTGAAAACATACAGAGATAAAATTGCTGAGGTAAACCATATACACATTGAAGGCAAGATGGATTCAAAACTTTATGATTTAACATTTCTATTTGAAAACTATATTGAACCTATGACACCAGAGCAAGCAGAAAAGTTAATGAATGACTAAAGGTTTCTGTTGTGCTTTTCACAAACCAAAAGAACTCTAAAACCCCTGAATCCCAAGTCCTCTCCAACCTTCAGAGGGGCACGTATAACAGTTCTAAAAACCCTTTCAGAATGGCTTAAAATGGGCTGTTTTGAGGGGTTTTTGTTTTTGTGTAGTGCTTTGTATGATGTCACCGGCAAAAGCTAACAATCCTTGGTATATGACAGCCCTTGCGCTACTCCTTCAATGTATGCCTGAAGCTGTTTAAAAGCGTTCGGGTTGGTTTCAATCTTCAACAGGTCTTTCAGGATTATGTTCTGTGTTTCCTGATTCAAAAATTGCTTTGTTAGAGCGGTGTTCTGTTCTTCAAGGTCCGTTCTGTCATCATCGGTCAAAGGCTCAACATCTGCCATTTCGCCACGACCAAAAGCAAGCCAGATTTTATTCACACCGCAAAGATCGGATATTTCCAGAATTGAAAATACTTGGGGTCAAATCTTTAATCTTGACAAATGACCAGCAACGTTTGTTAGAACTCAACAAAATCAAGGTGATTGACCATTTTCGTTCAATCACCTTTGAAGTATAAAGAGGAACTTCGCCTGTCACATTTTTTGCTTTTAGATCCAACCGGCAAAGAAATATCGAACACCGCCCCTGTCATGCCCCGTGCTGCCTTCTTACATAATATTGGCTGATTATTAAACAGAATTTTCTGTCACCTGGTTTGCAAAAAACCGCAAACCAGC
>JQIA01001140.1_pt1 | contig 14263 bp, 35 predicted proteins | sample 811431 | NCBI WGS metagenome assembly JQIA01 (sample SAMN02998118, study PRJNA258478) | marine sediment metagenome | biome: marine; feature: seafloor; material: sediment; isolation source: oil-polluted sediment collected from 3 locations (0.5 km, 0.7 km and 0.9 km)... | place: USA: Gulf of Mexico ... | reverse complement strand
ATTTGGTCTGAGTACCTCGCTGCATTCCCCGACGGGACGAACCCCATCTTTAAGGAGCGCACGGAGCACGATTGTGTTTGCTGTCGCCAGTTCGTACGCAATCTAGGCTTGGTCGTCTCGATTGACGGTGACCAACTTGTGACTGTTTGGGACAAGGCAGCGTTGGACGCTCCGTACCCTTACAACACCGTAGCTGCTTTGCTCGCTACCTTCGTACGCAGCCAGCCTATTGTCGGTGCGTTTCGTACTAAGGAGTCTCGCTTCGGCAACACGACCACGCATTCGCTGAGTGAGTCAGGTGATGTACTAACGTGGGACCACTTTGAAGGTGTGATTCAGCAGCGTCACAAGCCTGGGCGTAAGTCGGTAGAAGCCGTGGTCGGGCAAATCGGTACCACTGCTGGCGTGTTGCGTCGCGGCCTGGAGACCATCGATAGCGAGACCTTGGCCACTCTGATTGAGGTGATCTCCGCTGACGAGACGGCCATCTATCGCGCCGCTGAGTTCTTGCCAGCTCTGACAGCGTTTCAAAAGCTGGCTGACCTATTTGCGTTGGCGAGCAACAAGGACACGTTTGTCTGGGCGAACGTGGGCAACCGTGCAGCCGCCTTCAAGAACACCGTCATTAGCACGCTTGCGGTCGATATCGCGGAGGGCACGCCTCTTGAGCAGGCAGTTGCGAAGTTTGAGAGCAAGGTCGCACCGCATAACTACAAGCGGCCCAAGGCGCTCATTACACAGGGGATGATTGACAAGGCGCTGACCACACTAGATACGCTTGATCTCCGAGAGTCTTTGCCGCGTCGTGCTGCGACGATTCGGGATGTCAGCGTAAACGACGTGCTCTATGTGGACCGTAAGGTGCGCTCGTCGATGAAGGATCCGCTGGCTGTTCTCCTCGCAAAGCAGTGTAAGCAGACGAAGAGTAGGGGCATCGCACGAGACATCGCGATGGATGCGTTTATCTCAGACGTGCTGCCGACCATCGACAGTCTGGCCGTGCTTTTCGAGAATCAGCATGTGCAGAACTTGATTGCTTTGACGGCACCGACGAACGAAGACGCAGAGCCTTTGTTCAAGTGGGGTAACGGGTTTGCCTGGACCTATAATGGCGGTGTCGCGGACAGTATCAAGCAGCGCGTTAAGAAGGCGGGCGGCGACATCAATGCGGATCTGCGTGTGAGTCTGGCGTGGTTCAACTATGATGACCTTGATATCCACGTTATCGAGCCAAGCGGTCGTGAGATCTACTACGGTAACAAGTGCAACGTGCTCGATGTGGACATGAACGTGAGCCGCCAGTCACGCGAAGCCATCGAGAACCTGCGTTGGAACCGACCGACAGATGGCGTGTACCAAATCCAGGTCCACAACTATACCCCGCGCGAGTCGATTGATGTAGGCTTCGAGCTTGAGGTGGAGTCGCTTGGTGTTGTGCGTCGATTTAAGCACACGAAGCGCGTGACGGGCGGGGCGAATCACGCTACTATCGATCTCACGGTGAAGCTCGGGACTGTCGTCGCTATCAAAATGCACGCCGGTATCGAAGAAGGCTCTACGTCTTCGGAGGCTTGGGGTATCTCGACTGGCGATTTTGTTTCGGTGTCTGCTATGATGCTCAGCCCAAACCACTGGCGCGGTGCTCAGCACGGCAACAAGCATTTCATCTTCGCTCTCGAAGGGTGCCGTAATCCTGAGCCCACTCGGGGCATGTTCAACGAGTACCTGCGTAACGACCTGACCGAGCATCGCAAGGTGTTCGAGATTCTCGGTGCCAAGATGCTCGCGGAGCCGGCCAATGGCCAGTTGTGTGGTGTCGGCTTCTCCGCTACTCAGAAGAGTACGGTCACTGTCAAGACCTCTGCTGGCGTCTACAACATCGCAATCTAAATAACCGCTTGACATCTAAATCCTTTTGTGTTAATTAGTCCTCACACCGTGGCAGAGCGCCACAACAACCTGGAGCCCATCATGACCACTTTTACCCTTTTTGAACGAGCCTCTCGCGCTAACCTTGTCTTCGGCACCACCCGAGGTACTCTTGAGGTGTCTGACTTGTGGCGCCTCGCTCTGTGCGACCTGAACACCATCGCAGTATCGATCAACGAAGCGCTCACTGCGGAGACTGGTGCTACGTTTTTGACCAAGCCGACCACCTCCAAGACGAGCATCCTGCTGACCCTGAAGCTTGACGTTCTGAAGCGCCTCATCGAAGTTCGAGAGGAGGAGGAGGCCGCCGCAGTCCAGGCGACTGAGAAGGCAATCAAGAAGCGCAAGCTCCTGAAGGTACTCGCAAACAAGCGGGATGAGGACCTTCAGACCATGACCGAAGCCGAGATTCTCGCTGAGCTTGAGACTCTGTAAGCATGTCGCGTCAAGACGTACAAGCGATTGCTGAGCAGGTTTTCGGCCACACTGCGGTTGTGCGCAAGGAAGGCTTTATGTGGCGCTGCTATCTGGCTGAGCGATTCATGCTGGAGGCTGTCACTAAGGCCCGGCTGGCACGTAAGATGGAGTTGCTTTGAACGCATATGACGCACTACTGGACTACCTGCTAGACGGGGAGGTCGTGGAATCTCTGATCTTTATGGACCAAGAGGCCCACAAGAGACGAGAATGTATTCTCGTTCCTACATTTTATCCGATGTACTTGGCTGAAGTTGAGTCGGCTATGCGCACTTGGAGTTTCGTCTATTGTGGGTGGACGCAGCCTCTCTTTGCTCAAATGACTGTGTGGACAAACAAGAGAATAATCTCTGTCTATGAATCGAGCAACGTGTCGGAGTTGCAAAGTTCACCTCGTTACCTGGAAAGCGCCGTAGAGATCCTGAAAGAGGAGTGGGCATGAACGACACACTACCGTCACCCGGCCCAAGTTGTGGGCAGTATGCTGAGTGGCCTGAAGATGGTCTCGAAGACCTGGAAGTAAGTCTAGAAAGCGGAGAAATCTCGGAGCCAATGTACCGCCGCGCTTGTGCCCTACTAGATGACCTTGAAGGTCTAGGAACAGCTTGTGTTGCGGTGGTATCCGACGGAGGTATCTGCGTCGATGTCGAGAACGGAGACAAGGAACTGATGCTGGTTTTCGCACCGTTCTCTGAGTACGGAGAGGAGACCCAACTGATGTTCCGCCTTAACAGTAACATCCACCCTCGATTGGCTGGGTTCGTGACCTCCGAGTCTGGCCTAGATAATCTATATGAGTGGATGCGTACCGGATACTGTGACCCTGCGGGGTTGCATTTAGGGAGATCTCATGACCAGTGTGCCTAAGAATCGTGGAGAAGCTCGGGTGCTCTGTGACAGCGATCCGGCGCAACTAGCGGATCTGCTACTCACGGACCAGCTAGATAGGGCGACGCGTTCATTTGCAGCGGAGTATCTGGGAAATGCTGACCTAGACGCAGCACTTATCTGTAGAGCGCTAGAGCATGTGGTTCTGAGCAACGATCCACCTTTTGTTCGCGAAGGAGCACTCTATGGTCTGAGCAACTTGGCCGGCGAGCACGATAGTAAGCAAGCATTGGATATCTTGCGATACGTCTCTAAAAGCGAACCAAACGGCACACTGCGAGACATCGCTATCTACGCACTTTGGTTAGAAGAATAAAAGACTGCTTGACAGCCAAAACTAACTGCGCTATAAAACGTGATGCAGTAGATACTCAAGATCTCCGAATAACGAAGGATTACCCGATGAACAACAAGATGCCCAGTCGTGCTTCGTTCGTCGAAGCGGTGGTAGGGGCGATTGCCAGTCTACCCGATTATCAGGCTCGCGTGGATGCCGCTGAGGAGAACGTAGCAAGTTGTGCTTCTTCCTTGGAGTTTGCTGAGAGTTGGCTTGCGGAGAAGCAGGGGAGTCTTGACGAGGAGCACAAGACGATTGCTGTGTTGCGTGAGGCGGTAGCGAGTTTTGGAGAGTAGCATGAATAAACCACAAACCATCTTTACGTTTCCGTCACTGGGTGTGCGTGAGGACTTTTTGAGTTGGCTGGCTGATGGCGCCGGCGAACAGCAGTTCGTGGCCTATCTCGCTGAACTGGGCGTTCCTCTCGTGTCTTTTGATTGGGACAATGGTGATGAGCAGATTGACGTAGAGTTCGACGATGAGTGACGAAGAACCGCCGATCAACACGCTCGAATACGAGATTTATCACGCTCGGATCTTCGCCGAACACCTCCGACCACAATGTGACGATGCACTGAAAGTGCTGGAGGAAGCGCGCCTAAAATACCACGCTGCGTTTGACCAGATGGACCAAGCAGAAGACCACCTAGCTGATTTGCTTGAGCAGCAAGAAGAGGACAGGAAGGCGGAACTAGATGAGTGATTTGCAAGATCGGATCGATTATGCCCAACAGGAGTTATTTGAGGCAGAAGACCACGCTAATGCCTGTGACTTCGAGGTGGATCAAGCACAAGCAGAGGCTTCCTACGCCTGGGACCTTGTATCTCAGGCTGAACAGGTGCTAGAGATGCTTCAGGAGCAAAACGATGAGTGACCCACAAGACCGGCTCGACGCAGCGAACGAGGTATTCCTGCAAAAGAGAGACCAGTACGACGCCGCTGATGACGCTCTTTATGTGGCACGAGAGGTCTTTGACAAATCAGCGCGGGCTCTCATTCAAGCACGACAAGAGTTGAAGGCATTGATCGAACAACAAAAGGAGCAAAACGATGAGTGACTTGCAAGACCAGATCGACGTAGCATGCGCACATTTCCACAAATGTGATGCCAGTTTTGGCGCGGTAGAGGCGGCGTATTGCGCCATCATGGAAGAGTATGACGTTGAGGAGATGGCGTACAACCAAGCACGTCGAGATCTGCGTGCGTTACTTGAGCAAAAGGAGCAAAACAATGGTTCGCACCAAACTACTATTTGAGACGCCCGAGTTGCGTAAAGACTTTTTCGACTGGTTCAGCAATGAAGGCGAGCAGTATTTCTGGGATCATCAGGATCTGCTTGGCAAGCCTGGGCCTGACGTGACGTATAACTGGGACACGCTAGACGTTATTTTGATTGATAAGGAGTCTGACGATGAGTAACTTCAATTTCCCGCCCGCTAGCGAAGTTTTCACCGAGCACGATGATCTACATGGCCTATATGTGCAGCACATCAATGACGAGATCTCCGAGGCACTGACTCGCTCGCCTGCCATGTTGGGTGCGTACAGCGTACATATTCAGCGACTCAGCGCGGATAAGGGTTTTCCCCGATCACCTGACTTTAAGTCGGTTTTGGCGGAAGCCGTGAAGGCTCTGAATGGCCTGGGCTACGTCGCGTCGTTCACGCTGGACGGTAGGAGTGGTGCTGCAACCTTTGTGATCCAGAATCAGACGAAGGAACAACGGGCAGCAGCGGTCTATGCTGAACGTGCACTCGCGAATAAGCAAGCCGTACGATGAATATCCCTGAGAAGCAAGAAGGTGTGTTCTATCGAGCGTGTGTGTACAACACTGAGAACGGCCCGTATATCGGTTGGGATACTTTTGAGATCACGGCGACCACACCACAAGGTGCTTGGTACAGAAGCAACCACACGCACGACGGCGGTAAGGGCACTTGGTACTCTAACCGTACGCGGTATCTGCACGCTGAACCTCAAGACGCCCTACGACAACTGTATCGACGCCGCTGGTCCTATGCTCAGCATTCTACACGCAACCTCCGATCCGCTGTTGAGTCGATCAAGGTTCTTGGTGAATATCTGAACGAGCCATCTGCTTTCACGGACCCTTGTATTATTATGTGGGAGTGACTTCGTGTTAAACACTGAAAGAGCCCGTAGAGCCTCTTGGAAGGCTAGGCAAAACGCTAAAAGAGCCATAGACTTTGTAGAGGTTGTTGAGCGCCGAGGTGTTCACTACGTAAACCGCTACAGTAATGTAACCCAGAAAAACAGAGACGCCCTTTCCGTAGGAGTGTCACGAGGTTGGCTACGCGTAGATCATATGCGAGCGAGGAGTCTGATAGTGGTTCTTGGAGATGCTGTGCCGACCTCTGAGCACCGAGATCGCGTGAGACGAGCAGCAGAGGATACGAGGTGGCCTAAACCACAAGAAGGTTGGGGAGTAACACTTTGCTAGCATACAACAAACAAGACGCACTTCGGTTGCTAGACGATCCGCGATATACGCACACGTTTACTAAGCAAGGCAACACGTTTGTTCGAGCAGTAGTAAGCAAGGCGGACGGGTCAGGCCCAGATCTCATCGTAGACCGTGACCTTACCAAGCGTGCTCGGACATTCTGGGACCACTTGGCTGGCGATATTGACCAATTGTGGTGCTGGGAAACTTGGAGTTATGAGGCTGAGCGTGTTTCGGATTACGTGTGTGGTCGCGCTGACCTCTGTATCAAGCAATTCGGAGATCTCGAAAATCTGCAGAAGCAAGCCGGTGTCAAGCAAGTGGTGACGTTCGAGGAGTACGTGAGAGCGCTTCACGTTAGTGGTTACGATGTGCGTATTGTATCTCACTTGACAAGTTGAACGAGTAGGTCTATAGTACGCCTATGCCTATTTACAATTACAAATGCCCAGTGTGTGAACGAGAGTTCACCGAGATTCAGAAGATGAGCGATGACCCGATCATTGTTTGCTCCGACGAGTGCCCTGGTGTACCCGAAAAGCAAATTAGCAAATCCTCGTTTGCACTCAAAGGAAAAGGCTGGTTCAAAGATGGATATCGTTGATACCTACGCAATCAAGCGGGGCGAGAAGTACCTAGGAAAAGACGGGCGTTTCTATAGGGATCCGCAATACGCGCTGGTCCTCAACGGGAATGAAGAACCTCTGGTCACAGGAGATCGATTGGTACCATTTGACCTAGAGAACCCCCCTGTGCTAGATACACAAGTGAGAACCACGTACCTCAGCACCCCGACCACAGAAGACACCTACTACATGCTCAAGCGTGACGATGGGCTCTATCTACACGAGAAAGGCTGGGGCTGGGGGCCTCGCACTGAAGCCGGTACCTATCATGTTAAGCACCCACACCTTGTTCTTGATCCGGAACACCGTTGGGTTCGCGTGGAAATTAGGATTAAGGAGTTTGAGCTTGACTGAGCCCATGCGCTACGAGACCTACTACGTTATCAAAGTTTACAACTCATTTGTTACATGTCACGGAGACGTACACCCCAGTTTAGGATACGCTGAGACGTACGCTGACCCGGACCCAGACCTCGAACTAGAGCCTGATGAGCGTTGGGTTGGTATTGACGAGACTGATGATGGGTATGAGGAGTTCGAGATTGACTAACACGACTACCCCGTTCACACCTGACTGGGCATCCCCTCCAGGAGACTCAATTGCTGACGCACTGGAGGAGCAAGGCACCTCTATCACCTTCGTCATGGAGCGTATGGATTTGAACATCAACGGATTGATTTCGTTGATTAACGGAGATCTGGCCATTACATCAGATATGGCCGTCGAGCTGTCCTCTGTGCTAGGAGAGTCTCCGATCTTCTGGGAACGGCGTGAGAAGCAATATAGAGACGCCCTTGCTCGTGTAAAGCCGAACAACAACGCCGTCGAGTATCTAGGCGTTGTTGTTACGTTCTCAGCGCCACCACCTCCTGGGCCACCTGTCTGGACGATCTTTACTACAGCAACCGTCCCGAGCCCCCCAAGTAGGCAAGTTCTACGACGAGTTTGCAAAGTTCTGTACGATCTTGAACGACGGGGAGAGTTGGCATTTCGTGGGGCACGTCATTAAACCAGACGAAGACTTTTACGAGGCCGCTGATCGCGTCGGTCCGATGCCTGAAGGCTTGCACGGGATGCCGCCTGACGCGTCGTTTGGAGAAGCCGTTGAGTATTTGAACAAGAACTACAAAGGACCCATTTACGCGATGAACCACGAACCACTGCGCACACGACGCTACGTAATCAAGAAGGACGGTCGGTATTTGCACGACACCCTGGACGCATACACTGACGATATCTGGGGATCTTACTTTGTGGCTCACGCAGAGCGCATGGAGTATCCTGAGTTGAACGAAGGCGAAGAATACGTGCGAGTCGAAATTACGGAGATCTCATGAGCGACAAACATCCACTTTAGTGGATGCAGTTCTCCGAGGAGGAACTCGATTTGCAAGAGGCTGAGGGCAAGGCAGAGAAGAGACGCCTACAACGCTACGTGGCAAAACGGGGGCATGAGTACATCGACACTGCTGGGCGCGACGGGGAATACACCTTCGATATTGAGGACGCGTTCATTCTAACGCAAGAGCAGAAAGACCAGGACCACTTTGGGTTGGCGAGCGACGAAGAATACGTGCGAGTCGAAATTACGGAGATCGCGAATGATTAATAATGAAGTGAAGTACATCGGTGGTTATGGTTCTGACGAGATTCATGGTCTAGCGGCCTGGGTTAGCACGAAGCGCGAGATCACGCCAGAGCGAGCAGAGCGTCTCGACAAGTTTTTGGACTCGCTGGTTGGCGCTGGGCATCATACGCCGATTGAAAAGTCGATGCTCCACTTCGTGCTACGCACGGACATCGCGAGCCACATCCACTTGCTCAAACATCGGGTAGGCGTCAGTCTCAACTCCGAAAGTCTCAGGTACAAGGAGATGCGTCAAGATCACTTTTACGTGCCAGAAGACTGGCCGGAAGAGAGCCAGACGGAACTCCAGACGCATGCAGAAGAATGCTTCGCTAAGTACCACGCAGAGATCAAGCGACTCGTAGCAAACGGAGTTAAGCGCAAGCGGGCCAAGGAGAGCGCTCGGTTTTACCTGCCGTACAACGTACAACTGCAAGTAGATGTCTCGTTCAACTGGCGGTCCTTCGCGCACTTCCAGAAGCTCCGTAACAGTGAGCATGCGCAAAAGGAGATCCGAGATCTCGCCGCTGAGATGTTGCGCCAAGTGGAAACGCAATGCCCGCAATTCAAGCACACCATCGCAGCACTTCGTAACGCCGGTTATTTGCCATGAAAAGCACACCACTAGGCGACGACTGGAACACCTCAGTATTCCCTGAGCACCTTTGCACCATCGCGTCAAAGAATCATAAGGAAGAGGGCGTTTTCTATGCACCACCTGATGTTGTGTTTCTGTGCATAGTGGTGAACACAGAGTGCCCTCGAGAAGCGGGGCTTCAGATGCTCCGACCGCACACTGCGACCAAATTGCCGGAGGAACCGGGGCCTGAGACCCTCTACGGGTGGTCCGATCTACACGGCAATTTGGTGGACCATAAGGAGCGAGCCATCTGGTTGGATCAGAACCGAGTGGTCGCGTGGACCCGTGTGAGCGCTGACCTCGATCTGCGCTTGTTGTGGCGCGACACCATTGGTTGGACGGATCCTGAATAGCCTTGACAACCAAACGATAGCGTGTTATATACCGTGATGCAGTAGATACACAAGATCCCCCGAAAGGCTTAAAAAACATGACGTGGCAAGATATTTACGATGCGCTAAACGAGGCGTTAGCCGAGAGTCCTACCAGGGCAAAGTTGTTCTGGAAGAAGGAGGGGCTTTGTGCTGACGGTGTACCTGTTGCTCAAATTACGTTAAGTTCTGGGCTGATTCTGAGAACGAGCACCTACAAAAGTAAGGACTACTGGCCGCCGCAGGATCTCGCACCTGCAATCATTGAATGGTGGCAGAAGTTCGAGACGAAGGCGATGCACTCGGCAAACACAAAAGCCGTGCTGACTAAGCACTTTGGCGAGCAGTTGGCCGTGCCTGAAGAGGTCAAGGTGCTCTTGGCGTTCTGTGAACGTGATCCTTTGTTTCGCGAGCTACTCGACCGACGCAAAGTTCTGTCCTCTACGTAATCAGGTTTAACTTGACATCCAAAACTAGCCGTGCTAGAACGACATATAACGTAACTCGGAGATCTCACATGACCGCCCACGCTTGGTTCAGCCCCGAACTAGACAAGACTCGCCCCAGCACCCCGCTGTTCAACGTCAGCGCAAAACTGGTGAGAGTGCATTTCGTTTCGGATACCGATGCGCTGACCGACACGATTGCGAGCGTATATCCAGATGTGGCGTACGTCGGTGAGGTTTATGTGTCCGAAGCAATCTGCAACCCCTACAACAATAGGCAGTACCCAGTCAGTGCTTATCTCGACGAGATGCAGGTACTAGCGGACTCAGTTGAGGACTCTATGCTCCCAAGACACTCAGCAGAGACGTTTTACCGGTGCCCACTTAAATGGGATTGGCAGCAAACAGAGTATCTCCGCACTCCCCATGTGCATGAGGATCGTAGTTGGGCTGAGCGAGGTAAGCAACGTCACGCCGAGATGGAGGACGCCATCAGCAAAATGCGTGCCACCCCTGAGTTCGAGTGGAACGAAGAACAAGAGACTAAGCGACCACTACCTAAGCACCACTTTGATGCACGCGGAAGGCGCAAGCGTCGTAACCATAGAAAGTTTTACGAATGACAGATAAATATTACTACGACAACCTATCTCCGTCACTCAAGCTGATCTGGGACTACGGAGGTATCGACGGCGCACACCACAAGCAGTGGTTGCTAGACCAGATCCTACGTCTTCAGTTGGGCGTTATGTATCCGATGTGGGTCGATGAATATGAGAACCTCGACGAGAACGGAGATCGCGAGTACACCTGGGACGTTGGTAGTGCGCCATGAGTAACTTATTGATCGCACACGCAAGCGATACGCACAACCGACCATCTATCATGCGCGGGATCGCGACAAGCAAGGCTGACCTGTTCATCACCACTGGTGATATGCAAGCGGAGCAAGCGCGACGATATGGCGCACACTGGACTAGCGAGATCGAACGAGACTATCAACACCAGTGGTTTCGGAAGTACGCGAAGAAGTTGGCCAAAGACATTGGTTCGCGACCTTGGGTCCTGGTTGACGGTAACCACGATTTTGCTCCGCTTGAACACTGGCTTCGGTACTACGGTGTAGACGTTCACAATGTGAGCGGTTCATACGTCGATCTACTTGGTTTACGGTTCGCGGGCTTTCGTGAGGTTCCGTATATCAACGGCACGATGAAGGGCGAGGAGCACGATCTACGGCCATTCGTTGAGCGCGCGTTTAGTTTCGAGCCTGACGTGCTCGTTACGCATGCACCAGCAAGTGGTATCTTGAGTGATAAGTGGGGCTCGTCGGAGCTGCGTACTGCTTTAGATTATCGTGAGCACAAGATCAGGTACCACTTCTTCGGCCACATCCACGAATGCGGTGGTCAGAACATTACGCTATCTGGCACGTACCACGCTAATGGCGCTTGTTGTTTTCGGGAGCATGAACTAGACAATCTTGCACAGTATGGTTGACATCCAAAATCGCTCGTGATATATAACGGCATGCAGTAGATACCACAGACCTCCGAAAGACTTAGAACATGAACGCACTCGTTAGCCTTTACTATCTCGTCGTCGAACGTATGGCGGCTGCACTATTTTACACCGTCTTCTGGGCACCTGTGGTGTTCGCGATGATGTTCGTGTTTGCAGTGCCATGGCTCGTCTCCGCACGTATCGACGTGGCGATTCTGCTAAACACCGCAACCCTTGTCTGGTCGATTGCGCTATATGCGCGCTTTCGTAACCCTGATTGGAGCAACTGATGAACGACTGGATTACGTGTGATATGCCGTGGCGTACTTTTGCGTCTGCTAATATTGAAACTTGGCGCGCTGTAAACTGGGGAGCGTACCACTTCCACGCAAACAAGGGTCTAGACTTGCAACGACAGTATCAGCGAATGCTTACCCTCGAAGAGGACACTACGGCTATCACTCTAGAGATCTCCGAGAACAATGGTAAATTTGCTGAGTACAAGCATCGAGTTGAGAACCCAGAGCCATCTTTTCGGGACATCGCAAAAGTCGGTATGGTTTTGGAGACAGCAGAGAGTGATCAGGTTCTCCTCGGCTCCGCAGGGTACTGGGACGAGACTATCCCCAACAACACGGTTATCGTGCGCTACAAGCAAGTTTGGAGCGTAACATGAATAACTGGATTGACTGTGACATGCCTTACTGGGCGCCGCTCGAAGACGAGCCATATCTTCACGACGAGGTGAGCGCTGAATTTGGTGAGCACATCTCGTATGCGGGAGTAGAGGCAGCTCTTGTTAATAACTGGGGCAAGGACATGCAGGACGGCGACGTAATCACCGTAGCACTGCACCGCTTGCTTAGCGATATCGCTGAGTTTGTGTCGGAGCATCCTGAGACGATTGCGTGGAAGCAACGAGGCTTTTGCGGCCTACATCCTGGCGCTGAGTTTCGATTGGCAGACGGACGCGAGATGGTGGAAGGTAGCGTGATGAGCAAAACGGTACATAGTGACGTGCGAGTGATCGCGTATCGGGAGATCAAGTAATGGGTATGTACACCGAACTGGTTTTGAAAGTTGAACTTAAAGAGAATCTGCCTGCGAAGGTGGCCCATGTTTTGAGTTATATGTTGATGGAGATACCTAACCCTCCTGATGTGCTCCCAAACCATCCATTTTTTCTGTGTCCTCGCTGGCAACGAACGCTATGCAACGCTTCGCACTACCACCATCCTGTACCTGTGCACTCTCGTCACACCCCAGGCTACACGAATTCCGATTACTTGTTTGTGCGCGCGGATTTCAAGAACTACCATAATGAGATTGGGCACTTTCTCGATTGGCTCTTTCCTTATGTAGAGGACGGCTGTTACGACGATACCGGGTGTATCGGCTGGGTGTGGTATGAAGAGTGGGACCATCCTCGGTTGATTTTGCGCGATGAACAGAAAATCTGGATTGAAAAGGAGCGAGTTTAACATGGGATATTCAACGTTTTGGACTGGCCAGATTTACGCGAACAAAGACACCGACGCTCCTTTTACTGGTGAGGCGCTCAAGACGGCGATTCGTGACATCGCGCTTACGAATAAGACTTTTGACGACGGGTGGTTGGGCATCTTTGTAGAGAAGCTACCTAACAAGCGATATGTGGGTTTTGTAGACATCTACCCTGACGATCCTGATAACGAGGAAGAAATCTACGAGCAAGAGGAACCACGTAAGTACACCCCGTTTGACGACATTGTGAAGTGGTCCGAGAACAGCCCATATAAGTTCTTTGTACACGGAGACGGCGAAGAACAAGGTGATGTCACGAAGACCTGGATTTGCGGAGGTGTTGTGAAGGAACAAATCGCACGAACCACTTGGAGCGAGGTACCTACGTTTTGAAAGTATACCTAGCATTTAACGCTGTTGACGACACGTCTAGCGTAGCTCTTGGAGATCTGGGGTATCTACGGAAGTGGCGTAATAAGATGAAGCCACACCATGGGGAGACGCTCAACGCGAGCCTGATTATCGTACTGATGACGCTGTATATCGCCAACTACGTTCAGATGCCGTGTGATGCTTTGCTGATGTCGCCCGAGGCGCTGTTGACCAAGTTGAATGCGAATATCGGTAAGTCTGTCTGGTTGTGGACGGCGTGAATCGTAAACCGAACAACATGCAAAACAAGGGACGAGTAAATGATTGACGAAAAACTGCTTGACGAGGAAGTCACGGTCACGGTAGATTTCTTCATCTTCATGACGATGTGGGCGTTCCAAACCACGCCACCAGTTGATCGAGAGTCCGCGCGCGCCTGGATGGTCCAGCACCTCAGCACTTTTATCCACTCCGACGGTGAGCAAGATATCTGGCATGCTTGTCTGGACCATAGCCTAACTGGTGAGTTGTACGGAGAGGGTCGGGATCAAGCATGAACGACGAACTAAAAGCAGTCTTGACAGGCGAGAACTACGTGGTTCGACAGACAGGGCCAGTTGTTTTTCCGTTGAACCCGAACGTAAAGCACGTTTTCGCTTGCAGCGAGTTACCAAAAGATGTAGATACACCTGTAGGTTTTTTATACACGCCAGAGGAGAACGAAGTGACCAAGACCAAGCCAGGGCAGCGCAATACCGCTGTTTTTGTTTTCGCAAGCATGCAATGTAACATGGCGCCTGAGACTTGGCAGGAGGATGTACGCACGTTTAACCTAGAGCGCTGTGACCCTCCGTTGCCTGATGCCGAAGTTGAGGCTATTATTGTGTGCATTGACAAGAACTACACGGGAATACACGGATGAAGACAGGCTTTAAAATGACGTTGAGTGATGAGCAAGTAGCACAGATGTGTGAGAAGCAGATGAATCAGTTTGACGAGTATCAGAAGCAAGCCGCGAAGACCGCAATCTACCCGAAAGATCGAGGGCTGGAGTACACCGCTCTGGGTCTGTTCGGT
>JQIA01001139.1_pt1 | contig 14265 bp, 8 predicted proteins | sample 811431 | NCBI WGS metagenome assembly JQIA01 (sample SAMN02998118, study PRJNA258478) | marine sediment metagenome | biome: marine; feature: seafloor; material: sediment; isolation source: oil-polluted sediment collected from 3 locations (0.5 km, 0.7 km and 0.9 km)... | place: USA: Gulf of Mexico ... | reverse complement strand
GATCAGCATGTTGGTTATGATGCTGGTGGTATAACATTTATTGCACCACGCAGAAACAATGGCCCTATTCTAAGTATTGATTCTGCCGCTTCTCGCGCTGTGACTATGCAGTACACAGGTTTCAGCCCAACCCAAGAAATCCAAGCATTTTTTGATATGGCAAAAGCTGGAGATGTGTTTGAATTTCGCCAAGCATTAACCAGTTTTGATGTAGGTTCACAAAACTTTGGTGTAGCAGATATTGATGGTAATATCGCCTATTATACAGGTGTAGAAGTACCAATTCGTGAAGATTTACAGACTATGATGGCTCCAGATGGATCACCTCCCATGTTTATTCGTGATGGGACTGGTACTCATATGAATGAATGGATGCCTGTGAGCAACCCACAAGCCAATCAAGCCGTAGACTATGAAATCATTCCTGAAGCAGAAATGCCACATTGGGAAAATCCTGCACAAGGCTGGTTTGCCAATGCAAACAATGATCCCATTGGTCTGTCAGCAGATAACAATGTACTGAACCAAATACGCCCAGAAGGAGGTTTGTATTATCTTTCTCAAGGGGCTTATTCTACCTATCGTATGGGCAGAATTGACAGATTGTTGACTGCAGCAGTAGCTGATGGTGGAAAAGTGGATGCATCTGACATGAAAAGTTGGCAAGCCAATTCACAATCAATGGATGCCGAATTAATCATGCCTCATATACTTAGAGCTTTTAATAATGCAGCAAGCGACGGCGCTTGGCCAGGGATTCAACAATTTTTAGGTGACCCTCGTGCAATGGCCACTTTAGAAAAATTCTCTTCATGGGATTACTCCATGCCAACTGGTGTAGTAGAAGGTTATGATCCTTTCGAAAATCCATTTGCTTTAAGTGAACCATCAGAGGCTGAAATTAATTATTCTGTAGCTGCCACTATTTATTCAACATGGCGCTCAATGGCTATTCAGAATACCATTGATGCCACTATTGGCGGAGTAGATGCAGCAATAGGCCAAGATGTTTTAACGCCACAATTACCTGGCAGTAAACAAGGTTTTGATGCCTTTAAAAATCTGTTAGATAATTTTGAAACTGCCCATGGTGTTGGCGCATCAGGCATAAATTTCTTTACTAATCCTGAGGCACCTACTCCTGAAGATGCCAGAGATTTTCTTATTCTTGCCAGCTTGAAACAGGCTCTTGATTTATTGGCCAGTGATGAATTTGCACCTGCCTTTAACAATTCATCAAATATTGATGATTACCAATGGGGTAAATTACACCGCATATCATTTGATCATGTATTGGGAGCAAGCTTATCGGTTCCAAATGGCTTGTTTGGTTTCAGTACAATTGAAGGATTGCACGGTATACCTCGCTCTGGCGGCTATCAGGTTCTTGATGCATCAGGCCACAGTACTCGTGCCAATAGTCTTAATGGTTTCATGTTTGCTCATGGTCCTGCCAGGAGATTTGTAGGTTTAATGACACCTGAAGGCCCAGTCATTGATCAAGTTATACCTGGTGGTCAAAGTGGCGTAATTACTACAGAAATTCTATATGTTAACCAACTGTTCTCATGGTTAGTTAATTCATACTTGCCGTTGTTTATTGACATAGACTTGATTGACGCCATTGCTGTGGCAAGACAGACTTTCGAACCCTAATCGTTAAACATTAATTTTTGAATGAAGTCTAAAACTGCAATTATTGAAAAATGGTTGCAGTTTTTTTTACCAGTGACCTACAGAGAAAGAAGTAATTTATTAGCAGAAAAACTAAAATTTGGTTTTAAGAATGATTTTATTCACAACGCCTACATGCAATTCCCACAAAATAGCCACATGATATTTTTCAAAACCATGATAATCATTGTTGCGCTACTCGTCACATTGATTATCACGAATATTCAACAATGTTGTGAAACTATACATCTAACAACTTAGTTCTCACTTCAATAGTATTATGCAAAGTACGATGTACTGGGCATTTATCAGCAATAACCAATAACCGCTTAATATCTTGTTCGGTTAAATCTCCAGTAAAACCAATATATCGAGATATTACATCAATTGTGCTATTTGATTTTTCACAGTTATCACAATCTTGTGAATATTGTCGGCCATGAGACAAATTAACCACCACATTTTCCATTGGGATTTTCTTTAAATTAGCATACATTCGAATCGTCATCACCGTACACGTTCCCAATCCAGCCAATAGATGTTCATAAGGATCAGGACCAAAATTATTGCCTCCCACTTTTAACGGTTCATCAGCCTGCCATTGGTGAGAATCCGTTTGCACATCACAGGTAAATTTATGATCAATTTCAGTCACTTCAACATGACCATGAGAAATACTTTTTCTTGCCGGTATTTTATTATCTAGAATATCAGGAACACCAATAAACCGATCAGACCACGCAGCAACAATACCTGCGACATAATCAGCATCGGCTTTTTTAGTCAACAAATGATCTGCCGAATCCAAACTGACAAAACTTTTTGGGTGTTTGGCAATTTTATATATTTTTTGTGCCTCCTCAATTGAAACAATAGTATCCACAGGTGAATGCATCACCAATAAGGCCCGATTTAATTGGGCGATATGACTGCTGTCATGTTCAGACAAATCATCTATAAACTGTTTTTGAATGGTAAACTTTCGCCCTGCCAAATCTACTTGAGCTTGTCCTTGTTGCTCGATTTCATCAATTGAACAAGTAAACAAATGCGAAATATGATCAGCATTGGCAGGGGCAGCAATACTCACCACCGCTTGACATTCAACTACCGAATGTGCCGCTTTTAAAACCGCAGCACCACCCAAAGAGTGTCCAATCAATATACTGGGTGCGTGGTATTTTTCTCGCATAAAATTAGCCGCCGCAACCAAATCAGCCACATTAGATGAAAAATTCGAATTGGCAAAGTCACCATCACTGTTACCCAAACCTGTAAAATCAAAGCGCAGCACTGCAAAACCATGACCCACCATTGCCCGAGCAATCCGAGAGGCTGCCGCAATGTCTTTGCCACAGGTGAAACAATGGGCAAAAAGCACATAAGCTTTCGGGGTAAATTCAGGTGTCTCCAATAAACCTGCCAATTCATGACTGTGGCCTTTAAAGGTAATTTTATGTTTTGTGCTTTTCATTTTTTAACTCTATATTAATGTGGCAGTTATAACATCTCATAAGAACTGATATTTTGATGATTTATTTCATTAACACTAATAAAAACTGTTACTTTTTAAATGCACTTTTGAAAAAAAACCACCATTAATTCCATAATATTTTTCATAATACACGTGTATCTTAAAATAATTGATCTTTATCAATTCCAATTAGGAATTAATTCTTAATAATATAAAATGATAACATCTCTAAATTGGGTTAAATTAAATGAGTAAAAAAAATCAAACAGGAAATAACCGATATCAATCACTTATAATAGTAATATCTCTATTTGTACTGATTATTGTTGGTGTTTTAACGATAAACTTTTATTTCTCAGCACAGTTCTCTGATGATGCTACTGAAATCAATTTAGCTGGTCGCCAACGTATGTTATCACAAAGAACAGCCAAAAGTATCCAAAAACTGATACAAGCGCAATCAACAAATCAAGGCATTGATGAAGCCTATCTAGAGTTGAAAACTGTATTTAACTTATTTGATAAAACATTGAAAGCGTTTACTAATGGTGGTGAAACCATTGGCGCAACAAATGACACAGTAATATTAAAACAAGTCAATATAGTTGATGCCAAAACTGCTGTAACAAATGCCAACAACATATGGATTGATTACAGTAAAGCCATTAACAAACTAAGCAACAGCGATATATCCCCTCTTCATTCACTGGCAAATTCTGTTGAATATGCAAAAAACAACAACCAACAAATATTAACATTAATGGATCAAATGACAAGGTCTTTACAGGTCCATAAATATGATGGTATCTATATAAATTTAGCTGGCCGACAACGTATGTTATCACAAAGGATTACAAAATCTTTATTTGAGTTAGTCAATGCACAATATTCAAATTCAGAAACCAAAGCATTACTTGACATGCTAAATGATGACATACATGCATTTGAATTAACCTTGAATTTATTCTTGAATGGTGGTGAGTACCAATTTAACCAAGATAAAACGATTCAAATTTCAGCTGTTAAAGACAGTGACACTATAGAATTCATCAATCAAGGAATTGAAATATGGAAACCATTGTCTGATTCAATCATCAACCTTCTAGAAAGTAACACGCAGGTTTTTGACACCATTGCCATAGCCAACCAATTTGCCAACCAGTATAATCTTCAATTATTAACCTTTATGAATGATTTAACCGTTGCATTAGATAAAGACTCAACCAACCGATCTAACCAACTGCGATATATTCAAGTATTTGGTATCGCCTTGGCATTATTAATGTTTGGTTTCATTATGTTATTCTTTATAAAACATTTAAAACAGGCTGATACAGAATTAAATTATGCTAAAGAAGAAACTGATAGAATTTTAGAAACAGTGAATGATGGTTTATTTCTTATTGATAATGATCATATTATTGGAGAACAACATTCTGACTCATTACTAGGAATTATGAATATTGAAGATCCTGCTGGTAAAAACTTCCTATCGATATTACGTAAAATAGTTCCAGAAAACACTTTAGATACTGCAAAAAAGTACTTAGAATTATTGTATGGAGACCGTGTTAATGAGGAACTAGTACAAGATTTAAATCCACTTGATGAAATTGAAGTTTACTTTGATCAAGATGGCCCTAACAGAAGTATTGGTTACTTAGGTTTCCAGTTTAAGCGAGTCATAAGAAACGACAAAATATCACACTTATTGGTTCAAGTTGAAGACATTACACATAAAATCCAGTTACAAAAACAACTGGCTGAATCAAAAACAAAAGCACAAGCTCAGTTCAATCTGATGATTCAAGTTTTACATGTACAACCTGATATGTTAGGGCAGTTCCTATCTGATACTGAAAAATCACTTAAACGTATCAATGATGTGCTTCAAGAGAGAAATAAAGGCAGAGAAAGTTACAAAGAAAAATTACTCAGTATTTCAAGATATATGCACCGAATTAAAGGCGATGCCTCAAGTCTAGAACTACAAGGCTTTGAACAACAAGCCCATGCTTTTGAAGACTTGTTCGAAGACATGAAAAAACAAAATGATTTATCCGGTAAAGATTTTCTGCCAGTCGTCATCAAATTGGATGAATTTATCAACCAAATTGAATCGTTGCGTACTCTTATATCCAAACTGAGTGAATTACAAAACTCATTGAAATCCAATCATTCAGTAGAGAAAAATAGTTCAGCTGTAAAATTTGACAATAAAATATCTAACAAACTGAATGGACTAGTAAACTCTGTAGCAGCAAAGCAAGGCAAAGATGTTATTTTGAATATTTTTAATGAACACCTCTTATCAGAAGAATTAAATAAACCTGTTAATGATATTTTGACTCAGCTAATACGCAATTCAGTGGTTCATGGCATTGAATCCCCAAAACATAGATCACAATTTGATAAAACCAACGAAGGGCTGATTAAAGTAAAATTCTCAGTTGATTTAATGAACAATTTAGTCATAGATTATATAGACGATGGAAGAGGATTAATTCGCCAAGACATAATAGATTCTGCTATTAGAAAAGGTATACTCACAAAACAAGACAGTGTTTTTCTAAACAGAGAAAAAATATATTCACTTATTTTCAAATCAGGCTTTTCAGTTAAAAAAGACATTGATACAGATGCCGGTCGGGGTGTAGGAATGGATGTTATCGCTGATATAATCAAAAATTCACATGGGAAAATTGGCATTAAGAGTTTAGAGAATAAATATTTTAGAGTACAAATTAAACTTCCTTTATTAAATAATAAAGCCACATAAACTTAGGAGAGGTACTGATGGATTTAATGATTGTAGATGATTCAATGATTATTAGAAATAAAATTGAACGGGCATTAAATGATTTTAACTTAAATATTGTTGGCATTGCTAAGAATGGATTAGAAGCTGTTGAATTAATGAAAACCACTTCACCCGCAATAGCAACCATGGATTTAACCATGCCACAAATGGATGGTTCTGAATGCATTGAAGAGTTAATAAAAATCGATCCTAATATAGTAATTTTAGTCGTTTCTGCGCTTTCTGACAAAGCCACGGCAATCGCTGCATTACAAAAAGGTGCACATGGATTTCTATGTAAACCTTTTACAGAGCTAGATTTGACCACTGCTATTTCAAAATTGATTAAGGTATAAAAAATGAACGAAAATGATTTAAAAGTTTTTATAGATGGCGCCACTAACTATTTCAATCAAATGTCAAATAGACCCGCTATTGTTCAAACACCATATTTGGAAGAAAATGATGTGGCAATTAGACATGATTTTACTGGAATAATCGGAATTTCTGGAAAGAAAAAAGGGTGTGTTTATTTTACCGCACCTGAAAGTTTGTTAAAGCATTTATTACTTACCATTGGTGAACTAGACACATCTAGAGATGCTTTGTCTGATTTAGTTGGTGAAGTTGCAAACACCATATCCGGAAATGCTCGCGCTTATTTTGGCTCTGAATTTATGATTTCTGTACCAATAGTCCTTAATGGTAAAACAGACAGAATAAAAATGCCCAATAGTCACAGGTCTTACGTTATCCCTGTGGTTTGGAGAAATCATGAAGCTGCCATAGTAATAAGCTTGGAGTAATATTCTCATTCATTTAATTCAACCACTATATTTTATTTATTATCCCATAATTAACCTTGAACCAATGCTATTGGACTTTGGTTCATTCAAGGACCAAATAAAAAATTTACCAAATTTAATGAATTGGACTCTAATATGACATTATTGTTGAGCTTAAGCTCATATCCTTTCCCTGATACAAAATCACAGAACCTGAAATACCATCTCAATATGAACAGTATTAGCCTACTCTCCAATAGATAATATTACCACCTTAATCTCATTTTTCTGTGATTTAATTTAATGTTTATATAAGTTAACAATATTAGTATTTAGATACTTAAAGTAAAAAGAAGTACAAGAAGTAACAGGTCTTTAAAAAATTTGTTAACATACCAATATCTTGAATAAATTACAGAATCATAAAAATGCATTTACCTCCTTCCTTGGAATCTTATAAAGAATATTTTCCAGAAACTGATTTTACCTATCTTGAACAACATTACCCAAGATTGTGCCAAACCAAAAAATATATTTTAAAAGATGTATCTGACTGTCCACTTGATGTAATTGACATAGGTGCACATTGGTTGCATCAAACACTATTGTATGCATTGGATGGTCACCGTGTTACCGCTGCTGATTTGCCAATAGCTTTGGGGCAACCTAGTGTTCTAAATATCGCAAAAAAAAATAAAATCAGTATTTATACATATGATGACTTGAGTCACAATTCCGCATTTGATGGATTACAATCTAACTCTTTTGATTTGATTTTATTTACTGAAATTATTGAGCATTTGACCTTTAATCCAGTCGATATGTGGAAGAACATGTATAGGATTTTAAGACCAGGAGGCAAAATAATAGTAACGACTCCAAATTATTACTATTTTGGTCAGACTGTGAAACGCTTGTTTAGAATTTTTAAGCGCATGGGTGGAGGCATCAGTATTGATGATATATTAAAGCATAAAACTATGGGCCCTCACTGGAAGGAATATTCAGCTCAAGAATTAAAAAAATATTTTAAGTTATTATCAAAAGACTTTGTTATCAGTAAACTAAAACACATACCCAGCCCCATTGCTGAAGGTTCATCAAAAACCTTCAAACGTCAAATGATACAACAGATTGAAAATATCATACCCATTTTTAGAAGTAGTTTGTATTTGGAAATTTCTATACCAAAAAAAAATCGGGGCATAGAGATTGTTCCAAGTTGGTAACGCAAGAAAGTATGAAGAACAATATGTAATGAACAATCTGCAATTTAAAATACCACAATAAAACATCTGTCATTGTAAGGAGAGCTTCTGAAACGACTTAATATTCTAACTACCATATAGGAAAGTACCACCATATACTGGAGACGTATCTTTACAATAGGTATGAGCTAAAAATTTTCTACCACTGCAATATTTTTATAATCTAAACTATTAGACTTCAAATACTGTTTTAGATTTTATTTGACGATGGATTGTGTTTTTCAAGTTGTTTTATTCTAATAATGACAATTACATAATTAACCAGAAATCCTTCCGTGCGATTCCTTTCCTTATTAAATCAATTATGTAATAGTCGTATACATTTTCACGGTTTAATGTTTCTTTTTCATTTCTATTTCATTTCTATTTCAGTCAAATTGATTCATATTTCGGTCAAATGGCTGTTTCTTCGATGTGCAATCAATAAAAGAGTTTATTAGTTACTTTAGGTATCTGTGTATAAACAGGGCCAGAATTGAATGGCACTAAATTATTAAGCCGCATTTTTATGATTGCCTCATTGGCAAAAAAACTCTTTCAAACCAGGCTTTCTTAGTTTAAATTCATATTCACATCGATGCTACTATCTTATCTATTTCCCAAATCCCGATATAGTAAATCATAAACGATTACTTTTCTTGCTATTGAGAACAATATATATGCGACATGCATCAACTAATTAAGCAATTATAACAATGTATGAATTTGCCTACATAATTTTTAAAAATTTTATAATATAGAGGTTTTCAAGGAGAAAACCATGACAATAGCACGGAAGGGCACAAAGAATATGAAGGAAAGGTCAAAAACATAGATTGTAGAGGTATTGGTACCTATCATTAGATTTATACTACTGAGTAAATATATACTTTTAGCTTGAAATTCTAAACCACCAGCTTTGCGCTGGTGGTTGTTAGGCTTTCGGTTAATAACAATTCATTCAAAACCATTTGCAAAGATTAAATCCAAATTCTGTTCATAAGCGCCAGCATCAAAAGGACCTTGTAAATCATCAAGGTTAACATCATCATAGCCTCTATAGTTGCCATTTAGATCATTTCCAGAGGCAACGCTTGTATCCTGACACATGTCCTTTGCTTGAGAGTTATTGGCCAGTTGATAATCAAAATTGATAGCATCTACAAAGTTAGGATTAATAATGTATGTATATTGTAAAATAGATGCTACTGAAAGACTGGTAGTTTCGTGTACTAAATTACAAACAAATCGAACAATATTACTTGAACCACCGACTTGTTCAATGATATCTCCTTGCTCCCAAATAATAGAGTTATAGGTAAACAATTGTTGCTTACCTAAAGTATTATCAATATGAAATATTGACCAAGCATTGTTGGCAGTTAACGTATTGTAATGAAAATTTACTTGGCTTTGGAGGTTCGCTCTTTTCATTTCAATTAAATGTGATGCAGAAGCTTGGTTTGTTGATGTATTGTTAACAATAAGGTTTCCCTCTAAATAAAGGAATGAAGACACATATGCCACAAATAAGGAGGACACATCTGCTTTGTTTTCTGAAATATATGTGTTATATATATGAGCTGTACCGTGGTCAAATAAATAGCCTACTGCTCCACTTCCATTGTTTTCAGAAATGTTATTTCTATACAACGTGGAACATTTATCATTAGACCAGCATGGAGTGTCTTTTCGTTGCATGGTGAATTCTGCATTGTATTCTACTGCAAATCCTGCACCATGGAACTTTGCTATATTGCTATCTATTCTTGCATTTGTACCGACAAAAGTTGTCCCATCTCCAGTTAGGTAAACACCACCTCCTCCAAGAAGTACAGTAACATCAAAATCATCATTTAATGTAGATGCATTGCCCAGGATTGTTGCTGGATGCTCATCGTTTCCAGTTAGCTCCATATCTGCACCATTTCTCATAAAAACACCACCTCCTCTTACCGCAGTATTAGTAAGTATGCCATACCTTGTGAGTTCATTGGGAGTATTGCCACTAAGCACAGAAATTTGACAATCATCAGTAGCATAAATACCACCACCATTAAAAGTTGCTGAATTGTTTTCTATTGCAGACTCACCAATCATTGTAAAAAATGCTTCGTCACTGCAGTACACCCCGGCACCATTTTCACTGGCCGTATTATTTTCAATAGTTGTATTGGTAATGGTAACTTTTGCAGCACTTCCACTTACTCGAATACCTCCGCCTTCAATACTTTGATTGTCATGCACATTGGAGTTACTTAATAACAAACTTGAGTTTCCTGCCACTCTAATACCGCCTGCACCTGCAAATGAATTATTTGAGCCATCATATATTTCAAAGTGGTCTAGAAAAATAATAGAAAGAGCTGGTAAATTCGCTTCAATATTAACCCCAAGTCGCCATTTACTTTTTGAGGTTCCTAATGTATTATTTTCTGCATCAGCACAAGTATCATAACCACCAAAAATAAATTTGGTTTTTTCTATAATGAAAACTTCTGAATAGGTGGACTGACTGGTGACTCGCATTATTGCATCGTTATCATTATAAGCCGCTTCTAAATTATTATAATCGCAATCATTGGTTGGCCCAACGGTTACAAATGCCAAGCTTACTGTTGTAAGGGCTAATAATATAATGCTGCTTATTAATTTAGTTAGTAAACTATTAAACTTTCTATTTTTCATCGTATTCTCCAGGATTATTCAATCCATAGTTATTGTTGTTAATATTAAATACGACGAAATTTTTTTTTTAGTTTCAAATATTTTAAAATTTCTTTAAGTTTTTGTAATTTCCTTTAGTTTTTTAAGGAATTCAGCATTTTTTTCTGAGGGAGGATATTTTGTTGATGCCTGGTCTATCAACAAATTAGTTGCTTCGATGTTTTGTGTATCAACAAAACATTTAGTCAACAATAAATAGACTGCTTTATCAAAGTAAGGGTTATTGACAATGAAATCATATGCTAATAATGGTTCAAGTAGCGGGATGGCAATCTTGGTTTGATTCAAACCCACATAACTTTCTGCTAAGGTTAGTTGTAGGACAATTGTTAGAAGAAACTCGTTGCCAAGGTGTTTTTTACTGTTTTGTAGAGATACTTTGCCAAGTTCGATGGCTTTGTCTTGTTGACCCAATAAATTATAGGCTTTGACAATGTTTAAAACCACATAAAATGTGGCTTGGTGATTTTCACCTAATTGTTGTTTTTGTGAGTCATATAACGGCAAAAGAAGAGCGAGTGCTTTTTTGCCTTGTTTGGTTTTTAACAAATAAACGGCTAAAGTGGTTTTAATTTGATTCGTTTCAAAATGATTTTTCCCATAGATATTTTCATATGCCGTTAACACGGGCTGTAAGATTTTTATGGCTTTTTCGGTATCATTTTCATACATTGCCACTTGTGACAACAATAAATCAATATGGGCAGTTAGAATATGTTGCATACCAAAATTCTTAATGGCAATATCTCTGGCCAAGTTGGCATATTTTTTGGTGTTTTCCATGTCGTTTGTTGCCTTAAAAGTAAAGCCATAGAGTAAATATGTTTTGGCCAAAAGAGGATGTTCATTTCCATAGAGCTTTATTTGGATTTCTGCTACTTGTTCATAAATTTCTAAAATACGCCCGAAAGATGTAGGGTTAATATTGGCAAGATAATCAGCCAGTAATTTAAGTATTTTGGTTGTTGATGTTGATAGCTCACCAAATTCATCTTGGCTTAGAGATAATGTTTTCTCAAGAATTTTGACAGCTTGTTCTGTGTTGCCTTTTTCCTGTAATATTTTAGCTAAAATGATATTACTCTTAATCACTTGATTTGTATCTTGAATAGCTGAAGTTTTATCTAAGGTTAGTTTTATTGTTTGAATGGCTTGTTCAAATTTCCCTTGTTTACTTAATAGTTCTGATTTTATTTGTTGCAATTGAATCTTTTGAGATGCCGATAATAGTTTACTACTATTGGACAAATGTTTATATTCTGTATTTGTTTCAGCAAATAAATTTTGCTCTAAATACAATTGACTCAAACTTAAGCGTGCTTCAATATTCTCAGGATCAGATTTCAATGCCTGTTTTAATAACTCTTGTGCTTGTTGATATTGGCCTATTTTTGTTAGCGCTGTTCCAATTGTTTGTTCTAAAACAGATGAAAGTAATCGGTCTTGCAAAGAAGTTTCTTGAATCTTGTACTTGGCATTCATTAAAAGTTCTTTAACCGAAATTTCTTCACCTTTGGTAACATCAGGGTCACTTGCCTGAATTGATTCTAAAAGAAAATTTGTGACTTGTTTAGATTTTTTAGCTTCTAGTTCTGCAATATGCATTTGCTTAAACATACCCAATAAAGAAAAAATAATTGCGACAAACAATACTGTCACAAATGAAGAAGAAAACGGGTTTCTTTTTATAAATTTCTTAAATAAATACCAACTGCTGTGTTGTGTAGCAGTAACTGGTTTGGATAATTGCCAATTGATTAAATCATGTTTTAGCTCTAACATTGATTGATATCGATCTTGGGCATTGTTGGCCAACCCTTTTTTAAGTACATTCTTTAAATCAGAATCAAGGTTTGATTGAAACAACAACTTATCAACATGCGCTTTAATTTCAACATAGTTGTAATGTGACAAATTAAACTTAGGCAATGGTTTCTCACCCGTTAACAACTCTAAAAGTAAAGCACTAAAGGAGAAAACATCTGTTGAAATTGTTATTTCACCGAGTAGCACCTGCTCAGGTGATGCGTAGTCTGGTGTATAAATCCTTGCTATTTGTTCATTGGTTTTATTTTCTTGTGTATCTGAAATTGATGCAATTCCAAAGTCAACCAGAAAAGGAGTGGCTTGAGAATCTAATATAATATTGCTGGGTTTTATGTCTTTGTGCACAACCAATTGTTGATGGGCATAGTTTATTGCATCAGTAATGGGGATAATAAGTTTGATGATTGCATTGGTATCAAGTTTATTGTTTTTACAATAGCTAGCTATATCTTCTGCTTGCTCGATATATTCCATCACCAAATATGGAAAATCATTTGTTGCGATGCCTCCATGATGAAAAGAAATAATATTCGCATGGTTTAATTTTGCTAAAGTTTTTTGTTCTTGATTAAATAGCGTTTTTAGAGAATCATCAAGTATACCTGTTCGACTAGATAATATTTTGAGCGCCACATGTTTTTGAACATCCGTATTAAGCCTTTCTGCTTTATAGACTTGTGACATTCCACCAATACCAATTTGGCTGATTAAGCGATATTCTGCAATTGTTTCTCCAGATATATCTTTTGTTTTGTCATTTAAAGCATCCAAAAAGGAAAAATCTGCTTGGTCGATTGCAGTATCTTCAGTTGTTTGAGATTGAATTAAGTGTATTAATAATCGTTTAACTTTATCTGATATCTTATCATCATTTTCTACTGCTTGTATAGATGCGGGAATTGGCTTATCAAGATACAATTCGAACAAATCATTGGCTTGTTTCCAGTCTTCTACTAATGGTTGTTTTTTCATTATATCCCAAATTCCGGTATAGAATCGCAACTTAGAGTGCAGGTAATTGATGTGCATAAGGAATTCACTAAAACCGGACACACCTCATTGGTGATAAGAATTTTTGAGAATTTCTTAGGTGCATTAAGGGCTTGTACTATCATTGTAATTTCTATATTGGAATTTGGGTTAGATAAATTGTTTAAGGCTAATTATAAAAGATTTTGTTTTTTTCCAGTTACGCATAATGGTACTTCTTGATACATTTTGAATTGTGGCTATTTGTTCAAGACTATAACCAGAAAAAAATTTTAATACGGCTAACTCTGCTAAATTGCTATTAATTTGATCTAGTTTTGAAATAATTGCATCTAAATCTAGTAATTCAAAATTAATGTCACTTTCCCCAATAACACTGGTTATGGACTCTTGGCTATTGACTCGGGCTCTTTTTTGTCTGTTGTTTAATTTAACTCTATCAACCAAATATTGACGCATGCATCTGGCAATGGTGTAAATAAAATGCTTTCTATTTTCAAAAGTTAAATTTTCAGGTACACTAAGTTTTAAATAACATTCATTAACCAGAACGGTTGGCGTAATGGTTTCACCAGTATTTAGTTTAAATATCTGATTGTTTGCTATTTTTTTTATTTCAACATACATCAACTTAAACACCAAGTCTAAAGTATCTTTTGTGTTGTTTTCAGCAGATAATATTTGAGTAATTTGAATAAAGTTAACAATCAAACACTTATCTATGTAATGGTATTGATTTTT
>JQIA01001138.1_pt1 | contig 14266 bp, 9 predicted proteins | sample 811431 | NCBI WGS metagenome assembly JQIA01 (sample SAMN02998118, study PRJNA258478) | marine sediment metagenome | biome: marine; feature: seafloor; material: sediment; isolation source: oil-polluted sediment collected from 3 locations (0.5 km, 0.7 km and 0.9 km)... | place: USA: Gulf of Mexico ... | reverse complement strand
TGATTAACATTTCTGAACCAGCCTTTTTCAGCATGTGCTCTTGCATTAGCAGTTCTTACGCCGTCGATAAATACACATTCTTTTAACGTCATGGTAAATCTCCTTGTTAAATGTTTCTAATAGTCAATAAAATATTATAAGCTTTTCCGCAGATTCTTTTTTGCAAAAAAACTGAAAAAAAACTGCAAAAAAACTGTATTGACTGCAAAAAAATTATGTAGTGTAACTATGTACTACATGATACAACCGTATAAAATAATAGTGTTACGCTTGTCAAGAAGATTAATTGTATTTTTTTACTGTTGACTAAAAAAAGATCTGAATGTAAATGTGTTCCGTAGTATCGAATAAGGGAATTAAAACGCTTGCCTGGGATTAGTCAGATAGTCAGCGGGTTATCAATAATTTGGTGGAAAAATGAAAATAAGTGAACTTGTTGAACGAACAAAAGTCGCAAGGGAAACAATACATTATTATATTCGTGAAGGCGTTCTTACAAAACCACGTAAAAAGGGTAAGAATACAGCTGATTACGATGAAACCTATGTGGATCAGATCTGCATTATAAAAGGACTTCAGGATAATTATTATCTCCCCCTTGCAGTGATCAAAAAAATTCTAAAAAAACAGAAGAAAAAATCGGTTATGGAGCAGAGTTCCTTCTGGATTCAGAGTGAATACTTTAAGCCGATAGAGCAGCTTCTTTCAGATGTTGTCGAAGGGCCTGAAAATTTTGCGAAAGAGACTGAGCTTGATGTGAAATGGCTTAAAAAGATGGAAGACTGGGGGGTAATTAATTTTCAGAACCATAATGACACCAAAGTCTATTCCAGAGATGATGTCATGATTGGAAAACTGATAACCGATATGGGGAAGACAGGATTCGGTCCTAAAGACGGTTATGATCCTGAAGAACTGAAAAATGTCGTCGACTTTTTTAGAAATTCCGTTGGGGACTGGATAAAAAAATATATTGAACCCAACCTTGAAACAGCATCTTCCGAAGATTTTACCGCGAATGGTGCTCAGTTTACCGAAATGATGAGCCTTCTTTTTTACCATATATTTAGACGCGTTGTGCGGGAAGAGTTCAGTAAATTTCTTCAGGACCTTGTTGAGGATGAAGATGACGCTAAATGAAAGACCGGTTGAAGATTTCACGATTAACGAAAAACCCTACTATCTACCTGTCGGCGATGAAGTAGGCATTTTTACAGCGGCATTTAATGCAAAAATACCAGTACTACTTAAAGGACCAACAGGTGTCGGCAAGACCCGGTTTGTCGAATACATGGCTTATATGCTGGGTGGGGATACAAAATTTCCTGTAATTACAGTTGCCTGTCATGAAGATCTCACCACAACAGATCTTACAGGGAAATTTCTGTTAAAAGGCGATGAGACTGTTTGGGTTGACGGTCCTCTTGCAATAGCAGTAAAAAAAGGCTGTATCTGTTATCTTGATGAGATCGTCGAGGCAAGAAAGGATACAACTGTTATCATTCACCCGCTTACCGACCACAGACGTGTACTGCCGATCGATAAAAAAGGGACGATTATTGAAGCGGATGAAAACTTTTTTATGGTGATCTCTTATAATCCAGGCTACCAGAGTATTATCAAAGAATTAAAGCAGAGCACCAAACAGCGGTTTATCGCGATCGATTTTAATTACCCGGATAAAGAGATTGAAGCTGAAATTATTCACCATGAAAGTGGTATTGATAAGGACATTGCGACGGATCTTGCACGGATAGGTGAAAAAATCAGACATATCGAAGGCCATGCCTTAAGCGAAGGGGCCAGTACACGTGTTTTGATTTATGCAGGCGTGCTTATTAAAAACGGAATCTCTCCCAGACGGGCATGTGATGTTAGTATTACCTGTCTGTTAACCGATGAAAATGAGGTTCGGAAGGCGATTACAGAAATTATTTCATCCATTTTTTAAAAAAATGAGGCTATGACAGCATACACTGATAATCTGCAACCGGAAACCGACCCGGGCAGTGCTGTTAAAAAAGCAATAGGTTTTTATTCAGACGCTTCAGACACCCTCTACAGAAAGGCTTTTTCGGTTGCAAAAAGGGCTTTAGAAAAACTTCCCGATAAAGAATTTACAACATGGATTGAGACAGGCAAAAGAATTCTGGAACAGACCGCTGGTTATGAAGAACTGACTCTGGCATTTCTTTATACCAGTCCTGTGTTTTTCAGAGAAGAGGGCATAGGGTATATTACGACATGGGGTGATGGTGGTTTAAAGCTTTTCAGTTACTCAGCGTTTGTAGCAACGGCTTTCTTTACATCCACACCTGAATTCCTTGAGCACAGCAGATACACCCAGCTGAATCAGCGGGTGTTAGACTCAATTCGGATTCTTGACGTAAATGACAACAGAGAAACGACAGCAGCAGCTTTTTTATCAACAGGCGCGAAAGTTCATCGTTATCTTTCGCCAAGGGTATATACGCTCTGGAAAGAGACCGGCTTTCTTTTCGCCCGACTGGGCAGAACAGAAGCCGAATCTTATTTCAGTATTGAGCCCGATGCGATTGACAGGCTCTATTTGTCCGAAATAACAAAAATTCTGAAAATTACCACAAGTGCTGTAAAAGAATCACCGGAAAAGGCCCTGGCATTTTACCAAAGTGCTCCCGGTAGATTGTTGAAAATTAATCCGAATATACGTGATATCGTCCTTGAAAAATCGTTTGAACTTGCATCGGGAAAAAGCCTGATATCATCAGGGCGATTTTCGTCGAGTGTCGGAAAATTCTCTGGTAATAAAAATGCATCAAAAGGAATAACAGGGTCTTTTGAAGATATTTCGGATGCGCTTGCCTCTTTTTCAAATCCGGTTCAGGAGGTCATATTCTCGCATCAACGCGACATATCAGCCATTTCTCAAACGGCCTGTATCAGTTACTTTAAGAGTGTTTCAACGCTGCTTGAGAAAGTCCCTGCAAAATTCCTTGGCAACTGGGTGCAAAAGGGGATAGGGATTCTAAATACTGACCGGGATGCAGGTATTCAATACTTTCAGCTGGAAAGCTCTCTTGCTGAAAGTGAAGCCAGTAAATGGAAAGACGCAGCATTGCTTGAAGACTTAAAACAGATGCTGGCGGTCTATGCGCACGGTATGAGTGGTGAAAAAGTCCGTGTTAAGAACCTGGCAGAAATTGAAATCTCATTAAAAAACGGTCTTGGCATTGTAAAAGAGATTGATGGTTATATTTTTTACCTGCCTGATTATATTGCTGCAGGCAGCAGTTATAAAGAAAATTTCAATCTGTATAAGATTGCAGCAGCAGTGAAAGCTGGTTATATTGAATTTGGAACCCTTGATCCAAAATTTTCAGGTATATGGATTTTACTCGAAAAATTCCCATTTAAAGAACTGGCACTTACCATTTTCCATATTATTGAAGATGGTCGAATTTACTATCAGCTGAAAAAAAATTACAAAGGCCTGTCTTCTCAAATTGAGAAACATTTGAGCCAGATGGTCGAAAAGAGAAACTGGCCGGTAAGGCATGATATTTCCGGAGCACTTGAAATTCTGCTGCGGCTCTCAATCGATTGTTTTGATAGTCGTAATATACCTGTTCTATTGAAAGAGACAGGTGAAACACTCTGTCCTCTCATGGATGGTTTTCCTGAATCTGCAACAGGCGTGCTTGATTCGTACAGAAGAACAATCGATGTATATCGTGCCATTTCAGACTTGCAGACCACCGATAGGACCGGACATGAATTTGCCCCCCTTCCTTTAAATGAGACTTCAGACTCACAGGAAGATCCGTCATCAGGTAATGTCGATAAATTGCCCGATGATATTACAGCGGGTGAAGCAAATGATGAGACCGGTGCCTTTGATTTAAGCGATGAAGATCTGGCAAAGCTCCTTGACAGCGTGCAGGATATCACCCTTATAAGCCTTCTTGAAAGCTGTGCTTCCGCACGGGGCCTTTATCTTTCCGATATCGACAACTATGAGATAAAAAAAGAAGAGACAGATTTAAGGTCTGATGAATCGATTCAACATGGACGAGGTATACATCCCCCCAAAATGCTGAGTCGGGTTAGACAAAAAGGGCATTACGCCTATGATGAATGGGATTTTAATGCGGGCATCTACAGAAGCCGATGGTGTCGGTTGAAGGAGAGAGAAATACGCCACTATGATTCCAGCCTCTACAAACAGATTTACGCAGACCAGAGTGATCTGATCCGTAAAGTACGTCTTCAGTTTCAACGAATCAGGCCTGAATCCCTTGATATTGTTCATGCAGTTGACCAGGGCGATGAAATTGATCTGAATGCGCTGATAGAAAACCGTGTGGATAAGCGAGCCGGTACGACCCCTTCTGATAGAATTTTTATGCGAAAGGAAAAGAGGCTGAGACATGTTTCAACACTTCTGCTGGTCGATATGAGCGCATCAACCGGAGAAACGGTTTCTGATAGTGTTAAATCAAATGATGGCGATAAAGTAACTGATGAGAAACGGATCGTCGATATTGAGATTGAAAGCCTTGTTGTTATTTCTGAGGCCCTTGATGCCCTTGGTGATAATTATGCCATGTATGGCTTTTCCGGTCGTGGAAAAGATGAGGTCGATTATTATATTATCAAAGAATTTGAAGAACAGAATTCTGAAGCCGTTAAGATGAGGATAAGCGGCATCGAACCAAAGCAAAGTACCAGAATGGGCACTGCAATCCGTCACGCAACAGCAAAGCTGAAACGTCTCGATTCCGAGCACAGAGTCATGCTTATTTTAAGTGACGGCTTTCCGCAGGACCTCGATTACGGGGAAGACCGAAATTCGAAGGAATATGGTCTTGCCGATACAATGATGGCCCTTATTGAAGCAAAAAGAGAAGGCATCAGGCCTTTTTGCATCACTGTTGACCAGGCGGGTAACGATTACCTGAAAAAAATGTGTGATCCGAAAAATTATCTTATTATAAAAGAAATCCACATGCTCCCCGAGATTCTCCCCGGGGTAGTGGAATCACTTATGTGCTCCTGAAGGGGCATTCGCTATTTTCTTAAAAAAGGTTATTAAGCAGGCTTTTAATAACCTTCTTACCGACTTCCTTGCCGACGGCTTTTCCAACTTCACCAGCAAGGCCTGAGTTGTTTTGAGTCCCGGTTACACTCTGCTGCTGATCTGTAAACGCCTTTTGTGCATCAAGAAATTTACGCTGTTTTTCATCTCTTGCCATTTCTTTTTCAATCTCAGTTGTTACTTCGATCATAGCGGCTATAACAGTATCACTGATGTTATATTCCTGTAACATGGCAATCTCTTCCATGCTGAATATCTTATAGGGCGTTTTAGAACTTTTAATTTTTGCGACAAGAAGAACATCGCTGATTTTTTTCTTTTTATAATTTATCAGGTCACCAACCTGCAATTTGGCCGGACCGGTAAACAGAAGGCGGATTTTATAGTCAGGGATGTAATAAGCTGCCTTTGGATTATTATTGATATACGATTTTAATCCCGTATAATCTTTGGTACTTAAGTATGATTCAATCGATTTTTTATATCCGGTTATGGTTGAATTCTTTTTTTCTGTCTGAACTTTTATTTCTGCAATCGCTGTTTTATCCTGTTCTGTAACATAGGTCTTGTTGATAACAGGATTTTCAGGTGAGTAGAACCGCATCTTTTGTATAGGGAAGTCAGGTTTTACTGAGTACTTTCTTGACGGTCCGTTAAAAACAACAATGGATGGGGTCTGTTTTTTGGTATCGACAATAATCCCTTTGCCCCATTTTGAAGCGTCATAATTTGTTATTTTAGCTTCAATAAAATGTTTCCCCGGTTTTACATCAAAGCATGCACAACCACTTCTAAAAGTGACTGCAGGTGTGTTGTTTATAAGAAATGCTGAATAAACACCGCCGCTTACAAATTTTAATGGCCTACATATGGTAAGTCTGTCATATCCTTCTTTGACCGGTTGATTCTGCAGGGCCTGGTAACCCTTCATGATTGGGCGGGAAGGTGATTTTGGACCACATCCTGATACTAAAGCGATGAGTAGTACCATTGAAATAATTAATACCGACAGTCGTATGCTTTTCATTAATAACTCCTATTTAATATAATAACAAATAGTTATGTTTGTTTGTAAAATGGCTGATATATTAATGTTTAAGGTCTTCCAAGTCAATGCTTTTGTATTTTTTGTGATGCGAATTGATGCGCTATTCCATGATGATAAAGGGGGATGCTTTTTGACGTTATAGGGATGGATATTACATTTGCCATCCATTCAGTAGTATTATGTGGAAAGATTTGGTCTTGATTCTGTTCCGGATAGTGCTGCGGTTGAACAGGTGGAATAGCGTTAATCGTACTTAATAGTTATAGGAAAAAAATATAGCTTTAGCTTTTATTTACCGGTTTGTTTTTGTCATATGGCAGGTAAATAGTAAATTTAGCTCCGTAATCTGGACGAGATTCGACTTTAATTTCGCCCCCATGGTTTTCGGTAATTATAAAGCAGGATATGCTCATACCCAGGCCGGTACCGGTTCCGGCGGATTTAGTTGTGAAGAAAGGCTCAAATACCCTTTTTCTGGTTTTTTCATCCATGCCGGGGCCATTGTCTTCTATCTCAATACAAATACCTTGCTGATGTTCCTCAGAGTATACTCTGATAGTAAACTGTGGCACATTTTCTCCTGCCGATTGCATGGCCTGAGCACCGTTTCTGAGGATGTTCAGGAGTACCTGCTGGATCTTGTCCCCCTCACAAATTAAATCACCCGGATTGTCTTCATACTGCTTTATAATTTTTATCTTCTTAAAGTCGTACAGTTTTCCGGGGCCATAGTCAGTCATAGCCAGTTCAAGAGTTTTATCGATAAGATCGGAAATGTTATAAGTAGATGCTCTGCCATCGTTTTTTCTTGCGAAGCTGAGTATATTATCAACAATCATTGCCATCCGTTCTCCTGTTTCATGGATGGTCTCAATCATTTGGGGGATTTTACGGCCTTCCATAAAACGTCTGATTGTTTCTATTGAAGTACCAGCATCCGTCGCCATCTTAATGTTTGCAGGGTTGGTCATATCTTTACCAAGACGGTCAGCCATAACATTTGCGGTTTGCATCATACCTGCCAGTGGACTGTTAATTTCATGAGCAATGCCGGCTGCAAGCCCACCGATCAGAAGCATCTTTTCGTTCTGAACCATCAGCTCTTCCATTCGTACTTTTTCTGTTACGTCGTCAACCCTGATAACGGCACCATCAGTACCGTTGGAAATCAGAGGATATACCATAACGTCAGAATACCGTATCTCGCCGTTTCTTTCTCTGGCAATCTTTTCCTCTTTATGAACTTGTCCTTTCCCACATGCCTGATAAACCTTTTCCATATCAGGTGCAATTTGGGGAAATACGCTGTTAAGGTTACGGCCTTTCGCTGCAACTGCTGAAACACCGGTTTCTTTCTCCGCTTCATGGTTCCACTGACTGACCCTGCCATCTGAATCAATACCGACAAGAACAGAAGGCATGGAATTAATTATATTAGAGAGCATATTTCGCAGATGAATTAATTCTTTTTCGGCCTGTTTTCTTTCTACAATTTCATTATTCAGTTTATTGTTTGAAATTTCCAGTTCATTCGCCCGGTTTTCCAGTTCAATTGTTCTGAGCCGCACCTCCTCTTTTAAGTGCTCACGATACCTTTGAATAGTAAGGTGTGTAGTAACACGTGCCAGGAGTTCTCCCTGTTGAATCGGTTTTGTAACATAATCAACAGCACCTGCACTAAATCCTTTAACCTTGTTGTCGATATCAGAAAGAGCGCTTAAAAAAATAACGGGGATATCACTTGTGTCAGGATTTTTCTTTAAACGGCTGCAGGTTTCAAATCCGTCCATCTCAGGCATAATAATATCAAGTAATATTAGATCAGGAGGCTCATGCCTGATAATGTCGAGTGCCTGTTTCCCGCTTTGAGCAATACTGATCATATAACCTTCTTTTTTCAATATTGTCCCTATGACCTGAATATTCTTTGGCGTGTCATCTACAATGAGAATGTTTTGATTTTTTTTTTCAAGGAAAGTCATTATAAACTCATTTCATATGTAAATTGGTTTAGGAACTCAGATTATATAACAAGTTGAAAATATCAGGGGTTGAACATGAAAATTATATTGAATCTTTCTATATTTATACACCATATGGATATAAATTTCATTAATTTTTCCATGTAAATTCAAGAAATGTTGACTGTACCAATCAGGGGGTATTCAACCGGAACCATAAAATAAACGAAAAGTATGTAGGGCTAATGTTATGAATGAAGCTGATTCGGATATTATTTACTGATATAATCTTGACATATAATGGGAAAAATTAATAAAATAGATATTTAACATAACATTTCTTATCCATTATCAGCTTAATAAAAACATATCCGGTAAATTATCGCTCCCGTGGTGGTTGTCACCGCGCTGGAAGAAATTGTTTAATAATATAAATATATAGCCAGCAAAAATTTCTATGTGAAGATGGAGCCTTTTATGAAAAGAATCCTGACTGCCGTTGCTCTTTTGCTTATAAGCACTTCTGCATATGCTGACCGGTATTCTCTGGTTGTAACAACATGGCCGGCTAACGAAGTTTTTGTTATTGCAGATCAAAAGGGGTTTTATAAAAAGGAGGGGGTCGCAGTTGATCTTAAATATTTTACTGTATTCCCGGATTGGTTTAAGGCTATTGCCAGCAACCGGTTTGATTTTATTCCGATATGGTTCTCAACCCTTATGGGGCTGCATCTTGACAATAATGCAAAGCATATTGCCGTTGGTACAACAATGGATTGCCTGGGGCCGGCAGCTATTGTCTCGACAAAAGATAGTGCGCAAAAAGGCATGCGTATTGGTATGACGGCGCCCATTCTCGGATTCCAGCATATGTTCTGGCGGTATCTGAGTGACAATAATCTGAAATTATCTGATGTGAGACAGGTGATTCTTTCTGCTGATGATCTGGTTAATAACTTTGCCCGGAAAAGGATTCAGTCGATTCTTGTATTTGGGGATTATGTTAATCAGGCTGCCCTGAAACACGATGCCGTTGTCTGGAAGTATCCTGAAGCTCTACCGTCACCGGGATTGACAATAGTCGCATTGCCGCGAAATAAAATTGATTTAATTCCGCAAAAAGATATACAAGCCCTTCTACGGGCGCATATCGCTGCACAGAAATGGATACTTAATCCTGCAAATGAAGCTGAATTTCGCGACATCGTACTTCGTTACTTTGCAGGTAGCCAGATGGAAAATCTTTTTAAAACTGACAAAGCTTTTGCCAATTATAAGCAAAACTACAGACCACGTTATTTTATTACAACGGATGACCTCTCTTTTTATTCTAAAAAGGGGTTGGAGGCATACTTCCATGAGGCATTGGCAGTTCGAAAACAGTCACAATTGTCTTATGATCTTAATTTTCGCGAAATGGTGGATAACAGTGCTTTGGATGTCGTTTTATCCGAAATGAACAGGTCAGAGTAGTAATGATTAACATGAAAATTTGAAGAGGGGTTTATTGAAACAGGTATCAATTATATCGTTATTATTCATTCTGGTATTTGTAGATTTGCTGTCAGCTGAACAGAAAGTATATCGCATGGCAACAGTACCCTATGCAGGAGCTGAACCCTATTTTGTTGCCCTTGAACTGGATTTGTTTAAACATTATGGGATTACCATTAAAGAATATCCTGTGTCATCTATGACTGACTGGTTCGAGGCACTTAATTCACCCCGACTTCATTTTAATCTAATGTGGTCTGTCACGGCAGTTGGCAGGTATCTTGATACAGGTGACTGTATTATGACAGGACTAACGAATATGGATCATGATGCAACAAAGCTGATTGTAAAAAAAAACAGTAATGAAAAAGGAAAATTCTTTAAAGGGATGATTATTGGCATTAATGCTGATCTGTTAAGTTATCGATACATGGTAAGTTCTGTTTTGGAAAGCTATTCACTTAATATCTCTGACGTTCGGATTATAACGGATGTTGATGAACATGATTTGATGTCAAATTTTATTGCCGGCAGAATTGACGGAATATTAACGCACCAGGCTTATATCCCAAAAGCAATAAAAGAAGGGCAAGGTCTTTTATGTGATTATCCTGAAAATTACCTAAACCCAACGCTTGGTGGTGCAATGACACCAATGGAACGGTATCACGAGATTCCTGAAAAGGATTTTATTTCTTTTTGGAAAGCAGTTTTACATGCAATTGTCTGGATAAAAAATCCCGCAAATAAGAAAGAATATATGAGGATAATTCGTAAAAAATTTGCAAGTAATACTGTATTAATCAATGAAATCAAGACTGAAGAGGGCTTTGACAGGTTTGTCCTGAGGCAACAAAGATTCCTGATTAGCAGGAAAGAAATTTTCTATTATAATGGCGCCGGACTAAAAAATATCTATGATAAAGCAATTGAAGTCGCCAGGAGATGGAATAAAGATACGTCGAAGATTCAATTTAACAGGATCTTTAAGACCCAACCAATTTTAAAGGCATACGAAACGTTAGTGAAGGATGGGGTCATATTGAAAACCCCGGGAGATAATGATGCGTAACTATTATTTGATAATATATTTCATTTTTCTTCTCTTTATTCAGGCGCAGATTACAGAAGCTAAGGTGTTTACATCTACTGTATGCCCCTGGCCCGGTGGTGAGTACAGCAAGCTTTTTGAGATCCATTTGAAAAAAGAAGGGCTCGATGTAGAAACAAAATTTTTTAGTACAGTTCCTGACTGGGTGAAAGCGTGTTCAAGCGGGCGCTTCGATTTTACTTTGATGTGGTTTGGCAACGGGCTTTCGTCATTCTGGGGTGAAAACAACCCTGGGCAGGTCGCAATAAGCCCTGTCTTTCATGATTATGGTTCTACGGCGATCATTGCACGAAAAGGGTTTTCAACCGGGGATATTACACTTGGAGATGCAAAGACTATCGGAGTTGAGTTCCGATCTTTGGTTAATTACGGCATGCTTTTTTCATTATTTAACTCTGAAAAACTTAATTTCAGCCAACTGGTTGATAAGGGTATCGTTGAATTGTCAAATGAGGATTTAATCTCTAATCTTCAGGTGGGACGATTGAAAGTGATAACGGCTACAGGCAACGATGTAAAAAAACTGACTAATATGGGATATCAGGTGTTGACCTCATCAAGGCAGCATGTTGACCTGACCACCGGGCTGATCTGGATGCCTGAAGCAATCTATTATCAAACAGACAAAGAGGTATTAAATAAGATTATCAGAGCATCCGTCTTTGCTGCCAGAGATATGCAGACATTAAGGTATGAAGAATTAAAAAAAATAATAATGAGTGACCCTGGATTTGCCGGTATTCCAATTATGGCGCATAGTTATGCGTCCAGGGAAAATTTTGAGAAGTTTCGTAACAATGTTGTATGGTACACCCCCTCACTGGCAAAAGAACGGGCAATACAATTTCCCATGATATTTAAAAAGATGATTTCACTTCAAAAAGAAACAGGACGAGAAATAACGGCTTCCTATGAGCAGATCATAAAATTTGACGACTTTTTTAAAACGATAGACAACATTCAGAAGAGCCGGGAAGAAATAACACCTGCGACAATAATAAAGCCATAGATCCTATAACTGTATAAAAGTGAGCGTACCAAGAATGAGTATAAAATTCCTAAATATTCGCATGAAGCTGTTTCTCGTGTTTATATTTTTTATTTTTATCATTGCTTTTGAAGGCATCACCAGCATCTATTACATTGATGATATGTCCGGTTTATTTGACAGTATGTATGATGATAATCTATTACCCCTTAACGACCTGCGAAATATCGAAAGTGAAATAAATAATTTGCGGTTAAATACATACAGATATTTAGGGACTGCTGATCCGGATAGTATGGATAAAGCAAAGGAAATGATACAGCATAATCTTGAAGTCATTACATCAAAATTAATATCACAGGATCTGATTCTGAGGGACCTTCAGAAACAGTTTAAAACCTATATAGATATCAACACAAAAATTCTTGATCTTCATTATAATTTTAATACCCGGGAAGCCTATCATTTAATAGGCGGAGAATCACAACAGGTATATGACACTCTTATAGGCATGGTTCTGGAACGGACCAAGGCAAAAAAGCTTATGGCGAGCAACAGCCAGAAACAGGGGCATAATATCAAACGTACTATACTGGTTATCATGGCAACAGTGATTATTGGCAGTATTCTGCTAACAATGATTATCGGTATGGTGTTTGCTAAAAATCTTACCTGGCCGATTTATCAGATCAGGGATTCATTACATAAGCTTGGAAAAGGGGAGCTTGCTACGGATCTTGATCCGGAAATTTTAGAAAGACCGGATGAATTCGGTGCAATGGCGAAGGATTATACGACAACGAAGACACAATTGTCCATGTTGATTGCCAATCTTCAAAATATGAACGAAGACCTGACTGAGGCGAAAGAGGCAGCCGATGCGGCGAATGAAGCAAAAAGTGAGTTTCTTGCAAATATGTCACATGAAATTCGAACACCAATGAATGCAATATTAGGATTTACTGAAATCCTCTCCGCAAATGAAACAGATACCTACAAGAAACGTTGCCTTTCTTCAGTCTTTTCGAGTGGAAAATCTCTTTTGAGTCTGATTAACGATGTACTTGATCTATCAAAGGTTGAAGCCGGCCAGTTGGAACTCGAATATTCGGTTGTGTCATCAAGCATTCTTTTCAATGAAATGGAGGCTGTTTTTGGGCAGAAAATAAGAGATAAAGGGTTGAAGTTGATTATAGAAATCCCCCCTGAATTACCCGGTGCCCTGCTGCTTGATGAGAGTCGTCTGCGACAGATTTTAATTAATTTAATTGGAAATGCAGTAAAATTTACAGAAGCCGGTTATATAAAACTTTCGGCTAAACACCGATATCCGGAGACTTTCAAACATGGTACCGTAGACTTCATCTTTTCAGTGGAAGATACCGGGATAGGGATTCCTCCGGATCAGCAGAAGTCGATCTTTGGTGCATTTAGTCAGATGAAAGGTCAGAAAACTTCAGAATTCGGTGGTACCGGCCTCGGGTTGTCAATTACCACCCGCCTGATTGAGATGATGGATGGCGAAATAACACTTTCGAGTGAAGTCGGTAAAGGGAGCATCTTTAATATTGTTTTAAAAAATGTGGAAATTGCATCCGTTGACGCCCTTGAATCTTACAACCCAAAACAAATAGATTTTTCATCAGTAGCATTTGGAAAAAGTAAAGTGTTGATAGTTGATGACATTCAATTCAACCGGGAATTGTTAAAGGGGTATTTCAGAGAGTATGACTTTATTCTTTATGAAGCTGAAAACGGAGAAGAAGCGATTGAAAAAACAATTTCGTATAAACCGGATTTGATTCTTCTGGATATGAAAATGCCAGTCATGGACGGGTATGAAACAGCAGCTTACCTTGATAAAGACGAAGTGTTGAAATATATACCGGTAATAGCTGTTACAGCCTCCGCAATGAAAAAAGACGAGGCGGTTATATCCGAACTATGTGACTCATATCTTAAAAAACCTGTGAATAAAACCGACCTGATCTTTGAATTAATGAAGTTTCTTCCCCATACTGTAAAAGATCTCTCTGATGTAATCAGCAAACCTGCCGGCGAATCGGCCCTGGAATTGTCTGCCATTGATCTGGAAACTAATCCCGAACTTCTGGATATTATAAAAAGAGAGCAGCAGCGCTGCCTTCAATTATCAAGATCAATGGCGATAAATAAAATAGAGGATTTTGCGAAAGATATGAAAGAGCTGGGCGGGAAATTTGGAAATCAGCCCCTTATATCTTTTGGCAATGATCTTTATATTTCAACGCAGACATTTGATATGGATAAAATACAGGAGCATTTAAGGAAATTTCAATCATTTATCTAAAGTAGCATTTGTTTTTAAAGGGAGCAGTCATGCAAAAAAATAATAATATTTTAAGTATTGTAATTTGCCTTCTTTTATCTGCAGTATTTTTAACACATTGCTCAAAAAACAATGAACCGGTTAAAATAGGGCTGTCAACAACTTTGACAGGCCCGTATTCAACAACAGGAGGGCATTTTAGAAATGGTGCGATGCTTGCTGTTGAGGAACTTAACAAAGCCGGAGGGATTAATGGTCGTCCTGTTGAGTTAATTATTC
>JQIA01001137.1_pt1 | contig 14269 bp, 10 predicted proteins | sample 811431 | NCBI WGS metagenome assembly JQIA01 (sample SAMN02998118, study PRJNA258478) | marine sediment metagenome | biome: marine; feature: seafloor; material: sediment; isolation source: oil-polluted sediment collected from 3 locations (0.5 km, 0.7 km and 0.9 km)... | place: USA: Gulf of Mexico ... | reverse complement strand
ACACAATTTTTGGTTTCCAATTCAGAAATGAGGGTTTTTCTGCAAGGTCAAGGAAAACAAGGTGTTGCGCGGAGGCGTACTTAGCGTACGTCGCACAAGCAACACATAAGCAACACATAAGCAACACATAAGCAACACCGCAGTTTGACGTAGAGATTGCGGAAAAAGGCCATTTATGGATGGAAATTAATTATTTGCTGAAAAAACCAGGCTGGCAATATCAATAATAAGCCCGACTCGTCCATCAGGCATGATCGCTCCCCCCGATATTCCCGGGATTTTATTCATACTCTCACCCAGTGATTTGATAACTATCTGTTGTTTCCCAAGCAGGTCATCTACGAGAATCGCTGCTCTTTTGGCATTCTCTTCTACAACCACCACTATGGCCGTATCCGGAATCCCGGATTTACAGTTTTTATTAAAAAGCTTAGACAGGCTGAAGAGTGGAACAAGGCTACCCTGAATATTAACCAGATCACCCTTTCCAAAAACAAAGGTACAGGCGTCTTTGCTAATTCTGTTTGAGGTAATGATTGAAAGTGTCGGTATGATATATCGTTCATTATTTGAAGTTACCACCATGCCATCAATAATGGCCAGCGTTAACGGTATTTTTATAATGAACACTGTGCCTTTTCCGGCCTCAGTTTTTATTTCAATCTTACCGTGAAGGTCAGCGATATTAGATTTTACAACATTCAATCCGACACCGCGTCCTGACAGATCCGTGATATTTTGTGCTGTTGAAAACCCAGGTTCAAAGATTAAATTCAGAATTTCGTTTTCAGTTAAGACTGCATCCTCGTCGATAAGATTCTGTTTTACAGCTTTTGCTTTAATCTTTTGACTGTTAAGTCCTTCCCCGTCATCTTCAACTTCAATATGAATGTTGCCACCTTTGTGGAATGCTCTAATTGCGACAGTTGCTGTTTCCTGTTTATTTCTCTTGATTCTATCTCTACTCTCTTTTTCAATGCCATGATCGACAGCATTCCGAATCATGTGGAGTAGTGGGTCACCAATTTTGTCAATGACAGATTTATCCAACTCAGTCTCTTCACCGGACATAATAAAATTTACATTTTTGCCGCATTTTTTAGCGGTATCTCTCGCAACCCGGGCCATTTTCTGGAAAGTCGCCTTTATTGGAAGCATTCGTAAAGAAAGGCCTGTTTCCTGCAGACCACGGGTTATTTTATTCATCTGACTTAAGTGTCGTGACAGGTTTTGAGAGTCAATTTTTTTTATTTCATCTGATTGCACAACCATTGATTCCGCCACGATAAGTTCGCCGATCATATCGATGATTTTATCAAGGCGTTCTGCGTCAACTGAAATGGTCTCTTTAATCTTTGCTATGCCGCCTGATGCCATAGCTGCATTATTACTTTCATCTTTTGGCTGTAGCTCCGGGGCCATGTCTTTGGTAACAAACGCTTCCTGTGCTTGCTCAGGTTCTTTTTCTGTACTGATGGTTTCATCAACGGCTGAATCCATGTGGATTGATTGGAGTTTGGCCAGTACCATAGGCAAGTTCTCTGTGATGACAGTCTGAGCGTTTTTATCCTCTGGTGATATGTGCATTTTTAATAAAAGATCTAACTCAAGAAAAGCTTCTTTAAGCAAGGGTAGGGTATCGTCCGGGTTAAGATTATTTGCTTTGATTATTATGTTGAGGACGTTGTGAATTTCACTGATAAGATACTCTATCTCAAAAAGATCCAGCGCTTTTGCACCCCCTTTAACTTCTGTTGCAAAATACTGAATGTCGATCAGTTTGTCTGTTATTGCTTTATTACCAGTAGCAGGGCGTCTTAACACTTTTAAGGCATTGTCTATTTCTGAGAGTAAAATAAAGCATCCAGCTATCTGTGAGCGGGTATCAGTGACAAAACGGATAATTGTTTGAGGATTTCCGGCAATGGTAAATGGCGTTTCGCTTATAGCAGCTTTGATTTTGTCTGCAAGTGGTTGAAGGTCGTTAAGCGTATCTGGCTGATTACATTTTTTACCAGCGAGAGCTTTATTCATCCTTTCAATTATGTTGGCAGATGGTTCCGGTTGATCTCCCTTTCTCTGGTACCATAAAAATGATTTTCGCAGCCAGTCAATGGTTTCAAAAAAAATGTCTGTGTATCTGGATGGGTTAGGATTACCAAGAAGATCTTCAAAAATATGGCAAAGCTGTTCTACCTCAACCAGATTCAAAAAGCCGGCTTCTCCCTTGGTTGTATGTAGATGACGTTTGAGTTCAGTAAGGTTCGTTTTGTTTTCCTGCTTCTCGATAGACAGAATAAGTGCTTCTGTTTTATCGAGTACGGTTTCCTGAAGTGAAAGAAATTCAGCAAACAAGTCGTAGCCCATATATGAGGGGAGCTTATCAGGATGATGCAGCCCTGTTTCATTTTCATCGGGGGATAATTCTGTACTGTCAAGTGTTGTGTCGTTTTTAGATATTTTTTGAGGCGGGTTGTCGGCACTCTGAATGGCAAACAGGTTTAATTCCTCAGGAAAGCAAGCAGAAGAAAAATCAAAATCATTTTTTAAATGATACTGGATTTCAGAGATTGTTTTATTAATTATGGAAAAAGAAAATGCCGGATCAGGCGTAGATTCAGATTGAATTTCCTTTAGCACATTGATCGATTTAGCCGCAGCTATTTCCAAAACTGGCTGTGAATTCTGTTGAGCCCACTTTTTTATACTGCAAAACATATCTGAAATATCGAGCAGCTCATCATGGTCGGTATGTTCTATCATTACAACTTCAACAGCAAGATTTTCAATTATATTTGAAAGCTCTTCATTATTCATACCATGGGTTCCAAACCGATTGACAGTGCGAATGCGTATAAATGATAGTATGTATTACGATTACAATGATAGTCACTTTTCTGTAAAACTTTTTATTCTGTAGCGTTTTGAATGAATATAGAACGAAGTGTGTCGTTTTTTTGAAAAAAGCAGGCGGCTATAGAGTATTGAAATGACTTTTGTAAATATTTTTTCGCATACCCGCTTAAAGTTGTGCCTCAAAGAAAAAAAAGGGTAAAAGAGTAACAGCAACAACTAATTAGTCGTTATACGTACAATACCATGAGTGCCAACAACCATTCTGCCTATATGTAAGGTGCCTAAGGATTTTCCTGCGCCTATTTCGGAGCCTAACCGAACAGTGGTGGAAAAATTACTGATATCAATAATGTTTCCATCCAAAACGCATTCAACACCAGCGGTACCATTATTGGCAAATACTGTAGTAGAGGTTACGGCTGAGTCAATATCAATTGACCCATCATATGTTATGTCTGCAAGGCTTACATAACCACCGTTATCGCTACCGAAGTAATAACTTCCGGTCTTATCATCGTGATTAATCTGAAAGATTCCCAGCATGTCTGAAAATCCAGCCTGAGCGGTTATTTGCTCTAATTCTGAATCAGTCATAGGGGTCACTTTGGCCAAACCTGAAGTTGGGATTACAAATAAACATATGGCGAATATGATTGTTGTGAAATAACTAAGCTTTTTCATGGCAAATCTCCTTGGGCTGTGTGTAAAGTCTAACAGGTAGCCCGGCTGACCTTATAAAGGCCCCGTGGCTTTCCGTCCCAGAGTTGCCTCTGGTTTGGCGGTTAGGAGGCGACCCGGCTGTCCGTACTTGTCGGACCCGTGGCTTTCCGTCCCATGGTTACCCATGGTTTGGCGAATAAGTACATTCTCATTACTGTTGTTAAAAAAAAATTAACAGGCGGCCCGGCTGTCCATATACGGACCCGTGGCTTTCCGTCCCAGAGTTACCTCTGGTTTGGCGATTGTGTTGAGGCGACCCGGCTATCCATAAATGGACCCGTGGCTTTCCGTCCCAGAGTTACCCCTGGTTTGGCAATGTACGCTTAGTTACTCTTTTACCCATGCCGGTTTTTTATTGATAAAAAACCGGCATGGCAACTTTATCAAAATATCAAAGAACAATTGAAAACGATATCGGGTATAATTTCAGGTCAGAAATATCAGGAGAGGCTCAGAGTAATTCATAATTACGATTTTCACCAAGTATATAGGACTACTGTGAAATCGTCAATAATAAAGATGGTTACGAAATAGTTGTTATTAATACAAAACTTGACACAAAGCTTCTAACATTATATATAATTAATACAATTAAATTCAAAGATTTAAACAACATCAATCAACCGACTCACTTTTACATTTTTTATTGCGATCAATGTTTACTTGCTTTAGTAGTGTTACGATTAAAAATATCTGTTTTTTCTATTGTTGAGCGATAAGATCATAACCATAAATCGGAGGCTGCCACCATGAGAGGTAAGCGGGTTTTATTCGTTGTTTTTTTAATTATTATACTTTTGCCATTAAAGGTAATAAGTGCTGAAAGTTCTAATTCCCATGAGTGGAAATTAAAAAAAGATAAAAACGGGGTAAAGACTTTTTCACGTTCAAAAAAAAATTCTTCCGGTAAAGAATTCAGATCTGTTGCCATTATAGATTATCCTATAGAAGTCTTACTGGAGGTGATTATTGATGTCGCATCTTACCCAAAATGGATGCCGGATGTTCTTGAGGCAACAATTTTGAAAGAGTTTCATAAGGGGCTCGAACGAGGGAACTATTATGTCCATATTGTATATGATGGTATATGGCCTGTGAAAAACAGAGATATCGTCATGGAATCTGTTCCAAAAACTGACTGGGATAAAGGGGTTTCAATCATAAAATTAAAAAAACTTGATACATTTCCCGTGCCGTTAAGAAAAGGTGTCGTGCGTGTAAAGGATTTTGAATCTGAATTTAAATTTGAATATATTGCCAGAAGTAAAACCAAAGTAACATTTACAACTTTTGTCGATGTTGGTGGTAAGATCTCGCCTAGACTTGCAACAATTCAAACGGGTTCGGTACCTCATAAAACGCTTGCAAACATGGCACGTGTTGCTGCCGATCCGAAGTACTATGAAGCTGCTGTAAGAGATTATTTTTGATAAAAAAGGGGATTGCTTTGTTCGTGAATCCCCTGTTATACTTGTAACGAGCAACGCTTCCAATAGCATTTCACGTGGTAATCCTCCAAAAAACCTATGAAAAATGTCTTGACTATGAATATCCAACGATGTAGTGCTGTATTGAAATTTACTAAGTGTATAAAAAAATATTTCAAGAAATGCTACTATGGTGGACGTCGGCGGGGCTGTTCCATCAAAATTCGCAGACTTCATTGCGAAGAAACAAGCATACGGCATGCTGAAAAATCCTGCGAAATTCGTTGACGATCCGAAATGTTTTGAAGCTGCTGCAAGAGATTCTTATTAGTTGGCCCGTTTACGCAGATGCAGCCTCATGTTGCTTCGTATTACGCTTTGATTACTATCAGTTTTCACATAAAGGTTGACTCAGAAAATATACCATAGTAAATAATGAACATTGTTATTCTTCTATAGATTACAGTTGTAGATCACCTTGTTTTATTGCAGGCATTTTAAATAAATTTGTATGGTTAAGGGGTTACGAATAAAAAATTCTAACGCATCAATGGATACGTGTATATTTTTAAAAGGGGGTTGATGTTGAAAAACAGTTTGTCATGGTTGTGTTTCACAATGGTGCTTTTTGGCATGTGCGGTAGCGGTGTTGCGGGGGATAAGTATCAATGGAAGACGATTAAAGAAAAAGAAGGTATCGTTGTTTCAGTGAGAAAGGTGGAAGACTCAAAATTTAAAATGTATAAGGCAAAAGCTGTCATAGAGCAACCAATGGAAGTTCTGTTTGAGGTTCTTCTTGATGTACCGGGCTACGCAGACTGGATGCCCGATGTACAAAAAGCCTACATTGTTAAAATGCTTGATATGGACAGAATTAAAGGTAACCTTGTTCTCCATGTGGATTTTGATGCCATGTGGCCTGTAAAGAATCGAGAAGTTGTCATTAAAGCATTGACCGATATCAACTGGGATAAAGGCCGTGTCGTCATTAAACTTAATGAGACGCTCGATTATAACGTGCCTTTGCAAAAGGGGCAAAAGCTTGTAGAAAATTTTTATGCTGTATTTGATTTTCAGTATATTGACAGGAAGCATACTGCAGTAACGTATATTACCCATGCTGATCCTGGCGGATCTGTTCCGGCTGGTATTGCCCGGATTCAAACGGCTGGTATACCATACAAAACCTTAAAGAGTCTTGCTAAAATAGCAGAAAAGCCGATTTATTATAAACAGGCCATGCGTGATTATTTTTGATAATAAAGTCGTTTGCATTCTTTAGCAGGAAGAACTGTGGTTTCTGTAAGGGCTGAGTGCTAAAACGGGTAGTTTTTTCACTACAGAGTAGATATAATATATTGCTTTTGTTTAATTTTGGGGAGGTTGTTTATGTATAGATTAATGTTTGCCTTATCTTTTTTATTATTGTTTTTCTTTTGCATTCCTGCGTCAGCAATAGAAATTAAAAGTTATGATGACTTATATAAAACGCTTCCCGGTGGGGTTGACAGTACCGATTTTAATAAGGGGGTCATTTCAAAGGCGCAGAAGCTTGTTGCTGACAGGCAGCTATTGAGACGAAGACGTAAAATAAAATTTATGAAACCGATAGATCTTGCTGATATCAATGAAAAATATATATCTGTAGCATTTGCCGTGCAGATAAAACCACGGAAAAAATCTGTATTTACATTATTATTTGAAAAAGCCGGGCCAAACAGAATCGCTTTTCCAAATACAATGTACCTATCCTGGCTCGGCGATAAAGATATTCAGCTTTTTAAAAATATGACGATTGATGCTCTGTCCAAAAATTATCAGGATATGGGGGTTGAAGACTGCCGTGTTGAATTTGTAAGGACCAAGGTGGAAAAAATTCTTGCAACAAAATCAAGTGTTGGGCATAAACATACTACGCAGGATATTTCAGGTGTCATCCATGAAAAGAGGATTGATAGCTCAATTACAAGAGATTCGGAATTGAAAGCCAAAGTAGATTTATACGTTAAAAATCTTGAAGACAGGATCGTCAGGCTTGAAAAGAAAATCAATGAGTTGAATGCTACGTTAAAGGGTGTTAATAGAAACGGAAGCACATTAACTTTTAACAATATGAACGTCCAGATTACAAATGGCAGAGGAGCAACCGGTAAAATTAATGGTCGCGGTAATCTGATTGTTGGGTATAATGAATCACGTGGAGCTGACTCAAGAAAAGGGTCGCATAATGTTGTGGTCGGTGGGAAGAATAATTTTTCTTCATATGGTTGCATCGTAAGTGGCTATAATAATACTGGTTCTGGTAAATATTCTTTTGTTGGTGGTGGACACAATAATGCAGCCAGTGGGGAATATTCATCAATATTAGGCGGCTCCAAAAATAATGCTAAAGGTAGTTATTCAAGTATAAACGGGCAGACAGGAAGGACGAAGGTAGGCTCCGGGCAAAACAAGCACTTTAAAAAGTAACAATTTAATCCCGGCAAATTTTTTTGCCGGGATATTGAAAAATAATTACGTTGCCTGTTAAATTGTTCGGTGCTGAAAAAATATTATGAAGAAAATGTTGTTTGTACTTACCCTCCTTTTAATTGGGAATTCCCCCCTTCTTGCACTCGATCCGATTGTTCTTGACGCTGATCAGGCATGTTATCAGGTTAGCCCACACCTTGAATTTTTTGAAGACCCTGACGGTATTCAGGAATTATCAGGCATAATTAAAGTGAATGCCGGGTGGAAAAAGTCAAAACGACTGGTGCCTAATTTTGGTTATACTGACTCAACATACTGGTTTAGATTTTCGCTTAGGAACAGCAGTGAAAAACCACTGATGCGGTATTTTGAAATTGCTTATCCGCTACTTGAAAAACTTGAGTTGTATGTGCCAACTGGTGACGGTGATTTTACTTCTTATGCAACCGGCACGCTTTCCTCAATCGAATCCAGAAATATCATTGACCGAAATTTCGTATTTCACCTCGCAGTTCCAACCGGTCAGACTGATTTTTATATAAAAATCAAAACAGACAGCTCGCTTGAGCTTCCGGTTTATCTCTGGTCTGAGAGCGGTTTTATCAAACGTTGTAACAGGCAGCTCCCGCTTTTGTGGGGGTATTTTGGTATGCTTATTATGACCATGCTTTATTATTTTTTCCTGTTTATGACTGAAGACAAAGAAAATCATTTTTATTGTTCAGTCTTTATTCTTTCGATAGCGCTCTGTAGTTTTTATTTTACCGGCTTTGGGTTTCAATATGTGCTGGAAAATGCATCCTGGCTGAATAAACGATTTGGTTATTATCTGGTCTATTGTGTTGTTGTTTCAGGGGTATTATACGCAAGATCCAATTTTCGTCAGTTTGACAATATTCAGTGGTTTGGCAGGTATATCTGTCGTGGTATTCTATGGGGATGGTTTCTCTTTATGGTTGCCGGGACTATCGGCGGATTTGGTAAAGATATTCAGGTTCTCATTGTCATCTGGGGGCTACTCAGTATTTCTGTCCTGGTCATAGCCATTATTTATTGCTCTTTTAGTACGCTTATTCCCAATTATACGATGCTTTTCGGAACCATGTGTTATGTTTTAGGTGTACTTGCATACATGTTCAAGAGTCTGGGGCTTTTGCCTTCCAACATCATCACAAGCTATGGCCACCTTTCCGGTTCAGCTGTGATGGTTTTATTTTTTGCGCAAGGGGCTTATGAGAATATTTTAAAAAGCCAGAAAAAACTGGTTGAGTTATCACAAAGCCGGAATGAACTTGAGCGAATAATAAATCAAAGTGCTGCTACTGCCTTGCTGTTAAGGGCCGACAAACAACTAAGTGTGGAGTTTGTTTCAGAGAATATCAGGGAGTTTGGTTACCTGCCGGAAGATCTTTTATCAGGGCGAAACAATTATATTGAGATGGTTCATCCCGAAGACAGAGAGATGTTTATGGATGCGATTCAGACGATATTCAGTGAAAATATTCAAAAAAGTTTCAGCCTTGAATATAGAGTTCTTAGTAAGGATAATACTGTCTTTTGGGTTGACGACCGAAAATGGTTGCGGCGTGATGAGCAGGGAACAATTACACATATTCAATGTATTCTGATGAATATTTCCGGAAGAAAAAAGCTTGAAATTGAACTTAACCGGTTTCATGAGGTTGAACTCCTTTTATCTTCTGTAACATCAAACTTCATTAGTCTGCACCCTGAGGCGATATCTGAAGGTGTTGAAAAATCACTGGCGCTGATTGGTGCGTTCGTTGGCGCTTCAAGAGGGTACACTTTTCTGGTATCGAAAGATGAAGCGTCTATAGTAAATACACATAACTGGAATTCCATATATGATGAGACTGATGTTCAGTTGGCTGATAATTATTTAATCCGGGATATTCCTTTATTGAAAGAGGTGTTGAATGATTTTGACAGTGATGAACATCTTGTTGCCCCTCTTATCCTTGACAGGAATGACGAACATCTCGGTGTTTTAATGGATGCCCTTCAGATTGGAAAATTTAACGCCGAAATAGTTACCCCTTTACTATCCGAAGGGCGTCTGGTCGGATTTTTTGGTTTCAGTCTTGCTGGTAACTGGGAGGAGGGGTATGCACCGCTGTTAAATAATGTTGCTCAGATTCTTTCTAATGTATTTGTCAGGATTCGTTATGATGAAGATATTAAAGAATATCAGGCTAAACTCCGCCTGTTATCATCTGAGTTGGTTCTTGCAGAGGAAAAGGAAAGACGAAAAATAGCGATAGAAATCCACGATCGTATCGGGCATGCACTCGCAAACTGCCGGATGAAGCTGGGGCGTCTTCAAAGTGAAGTGGAACAGCTTGCTGAATTGAATATTGTCAGTGAAATAAGGGGGCTTATTGAGCAGTCAATTGAGGACACTCAAACGCTTACATTCAGTATCAGTCCGCATATATTATACGATGTTGGGCTTGAAGCAGCCGTAGACTGGCTTGCCGAGCAAGCTGAAACTGATCATGGAATAAACTTTGAATTTATAGACGATATGGCCGACAAACCTCTTTCAACATCCTCCGGAGTATTATTGTATCAGATTGTCCGGGAGCTGGTTTTTAATGTCGTTAAACACAGCAATGCGGACAAAAGCAGAATTACGATCAACAAAGTTGAGGGTAATATTGTTATTACAATTCAGGATAATGGCGTTGGCTTTAAAACTGAGGAGACGTTGTCTGACACAGTCAATCAGTGGTATTCCAGAGGTAAGAAATTTGGTCTTTTCTCTGTTCGTGAACGATTGCGTAATGTTAACGGAGAATTGAAAATATTTTCTGAAAAAGGAAAGGGATGCCGTATTACGATAGTGCATCCGCTTTTAGAAGAGAATGTGTAAGTCTGTATATAACCTTTTTTTATTATTCTAAGAAAGTAAGTCCTTCCTGAATTGCAAATTTTGTGAGCTGTGCAATGCTGTGAATATTCAATTTTTCCATTATTTGTCGCCGGTGTGTGTTTATTGTTGATTCACTGACAAACAATCTGTCTGCGGTCTCTTTTGTTGGCAGTCCCTCTGCAATTAACTGAAGTACTTCTCGTTCTCTGGCTGAAAGATCTGCCAGTTTAGAAGATGATGGTGTCGATGATGGATTCACATAATCTTTTACAACAGTATCTGCAATAGAGGGGCTTAAATATGCTTTTCCTTCAACTACAGTTGAAATCGCATTGGTTAACTCTTCGAAGGCACAGCTTTTTAAAAGATACCCCGTTGCGCCTGCTTTTAACATACCGGAGATATACCGCCTGTGAGAATGCATTGATAATGCAATTATTTTAATTTCAGGCTGGTTTGACAGGACCTGTCTTGTTGCCTCCATTCCGTTAAGGTCGGGCATGCTTATATCCATTACAATGATATCCGGCTTAACGTCCATGGCAAGTTTAACTGCCTGTCGTCCGTTATCTGCTTCGGCTATAACTTCAATATTCTGTTCTTTTTCAAGCAATGCTTTCAGGCCTGAACGGGTTATAATGTGATCGTCTGCAAGTATTACTTTTATCGTCATATTTTTTCCAGAGGCAATAGTGTTAATGATTGACTGAATTGTCTGTTTTTTTAACATATATGTATGATGGTGTAAACCCGAATAGTGCCAGATTTCAGCTTGAAAAGTGAAATTATTATGAAATTTCAGGTAAATCATAAAAACAGCAGGTCTAAATCATAGATGCTACTATTGTTAGTTTGGGTCGTTTTATGTCTATAAAGTAAACATTGATAATGTTTATGTTCAAAATTTTGAAAAAATGAAAATAATAGATCAGAATCTGTAAGTTATATCGACCTTTGCGTCAATCAGGAGACAGACATATGCCACGTAAAACATTTGATGAGCTGAGAGAAGATGCCCGGAATGCAAGAAAAGAAATTATTCTTGATGCAACCGCTGCATTATTTAAGAAAAAATCAATTTTTAAAATAAGTATGAGAGATATTGCGGCAGAAGCTGGTATGTCTGCAGGGAATATTTACTTTTATTTTGAAGATCGTGAAGCTATTCTTCGTGAATTAATGCTTCGCGATGAAAAGAATATTATTGATATATTTAGCTCAATTATTAAGATTGATAATAAAGATGCAAGAAGTCTTCAGAAAAAATTGATGCTGGATATTTCAGAAAATGCCATGCCGCACGCAAGTGCCGTATAGGGATTTTAAGCCAGGACCGACTATATCTTTTGATATAATTACAGATTCCAATTTTGTATAAAAAAGGGGGGCTTACCCCCCCCCTTTTTTTTATTTACGACGCATGACATTTTTGATTCCCTCTGTTTTTTAGCAGTCCCCTTTCCTTATTTTTGTTTTGACGATTTTCAAACAATAGTTTAAAAAAATAGTCGTATACTGACTTAGGAGCCACTCAAAAATAAATTCCCATTCTGGATAACAGATTGTGATTAGATTTGCTCGAATTTTAATTACAAAAGCTGCCGTAATAGCGGGCTATGTCAATGGTTTTGTAATTGATAATTAGGCAAAGATGATTCTAATCGGGAATTTGAGAATGTGAAGTTCTTTTTGCGTGGCGACTTAGACAACCCGATCAACCGGAGGTTATTATGAGAACGGTGAGATTTATAAATGAGGGCGGTGTTAGCTGCTTTGGTACGAATCTGGATGGTGGACATGCGGATGTCATTGAAAATGGTGAAATAAAAGGAAGTGGACGGAATATAAAAATCAGCACTTTTTTGCCCCCCATAGAGCCTTCTGCAATTATTTGTATCGGTCTTAATTACAGTGCTCATGCGAAGGAGACCGGGATGGATACTCCTGAATGTCCGGTTGTTTTTATGAAAAACCCTGCGGCCGTAACAGGCCATAAGCAGGACATCATATTGCCTGTATCATGTCGCGATCCGCTTCAGGTTGATTACGAAGTTGAATTGGGGGTCGTTATTGGTAAAAATGCGAAAAACGTTTCAGAGGAAGATGCTCTGGATTATGTTGCTGGTTATACGATAGCCAATGATGTCTCTGCCCGGGTCTGGCAAAAAAAAGGTGGGGGGGGACAATGGATTCGGGGTAAAAGTTTTGATACTTTCTGTCCGATAGGGCCGGAAATTGTAATGAGTGATGAGATTGGTGATCCTGATAATCTGGCTCTTAAGACAGTATTAAACGGCAAAGTCATGCAGGAGAGTAATACATCTGATATGATTTTTTCTGTAAAAAAACTGATTGCTTTTCTTTCTGAGGATACAACGCTGTTGCCCGGAACGCTGATTTTGACAGGCACACCTGAAGGTGTTGGCTTTACAAGAGATCCTGCCGTGTATTTGAAACCTGGTGACCGAATTGAAATGACCATTGAGAAAATCGGGACACTGGTTAATAATGTTGTCTGAATAAAAAAACCGGAGAACTGCCAGGCAGCCTCCGGTCTATTATTTGTTGCGATAAATGGATTATCTTTCTACGATCATACCCATTCCCATACCACCACCGATACACATCGAGATCAAGCCTGTTGAGTACCCTTTACGCTGCATCTGATACATGCCGGTTACCATCTGGCGTGCGCCGGTACATCCAATCGGATGACCTAATGAAATACCGCTACCAAGTTCATTTGGTTTTGCTATGTCGATATCAAGTTCACGCATACAGCCTATTGCCTGAGCAGCGAAAGCTTCATTCAGTTCAATCATTTCTATGTCGCTGATGCTCATTCCTGTATTTTTAAGAATTTTACGTACTGCAGGTACCGGGCCCAGTCCCATGTATGCAGGATCAAGTCCGCCGCTGCCATATGCTTTAATTTTAACGATAACCTCGAGCCCAAGTTCTTTTGCTTTTTCAGCAGTCATCATTAGAACGCAGGCAGCACCATCATTAATACCGGAAGCATTACCGGCGGTAACTGAGCCGTCCTTTTTAAAGGCCGGGCGCATTTTAGCCATTTTTTCAATAGTGGTTTCCATTGGACGTTCATCAATATTGAAGACGGTGTCACCTTTACGTGATTTGATGATAATATCAGCAATTTCGTTTTTGAAAATACCATCATTGATACCGGCCATTGCTCTGTTATGACTTAGAACAGCAAGTTCATCCTGCTCTTCCCTGGTGATGCCATATTTTTCAACAATATTTTCTGCTGTGATTCCCATGTGGTAACCATAAAAAATTTCATAAAGCCCATCGTATACCATCAGGTCGTAGATATCGCCTGTACCTGTCAGTTCCATTCTGTGGCCCCATCTTGCTTTCGGAAGAGCCATAGGAGCATTACTCATGCTTTCCTGACCGCCGGCAATGATAACATCTGCTTCACCTGTCATGATAGACGATGCAGCAACTGAAATAGCTTTAAGGCCTGAACCGCAGATTTTATTTACTGTAAATGCAGGTGTTTCTTTTGGGAAACCAGCTTTAATCATAGCCTGTCTTGCAGTGTTCTGTCCCTGAGCTGCCTGAAGAACATTACCCATGATAATTTCATCAACAGCAATTGGCGTTGATGCATCATCCCAGTCATAAGCCGCTGTTTCAAGTTCAATTTGTCCCTGATCTTTCAGCGTATCTGCCGCGATTTCTTTCATCGTTTCGCTTACAGCAGGTCTAAGGTTTATTTTTTTCAGAGTGTCTTTCATTACAGCAGCGCCAAGTTCAGTAACCTGAATACTTTTTAGCCCGCCTCCGAATCCACCAACCGCTGTTCTCGATCCGCTTACAATTACTACTTCTCTCATGGTAAACCCTCCTGATAAAATATAAATATATAAAA
>JQIA01001136.1_pt1 | contig 14277 bp, 20 predicted proteins | sample 811431 | NCBI WGS metagenome assembly JQIA01 (sample SAMN02998118, study PRJNA258478) | marine sediment metagenome | biome: marine; feature: seafloor; material: sediment; isolation source: oil-polluted sediment collected from 3 locations (0.5 km, 0.7 km and 0.9 km)... | place: USA: Gulf of Mexico ... | reverse complement strand
AGGGGCGATGAGCTCCGCTCTGTTATGGAGCAGATGCCAGAAGTGGCTAAGCTCATTGAAAAAGAGATGGGCCTATTGCCGGGCACCATCAAAGAAGCCGCAAAAGAGGGCAGGGTAACATCGGATGTGGTATTCAAGGCCATCCTAAAGCAGACCGAGCGGATAAATGCTGAGTTCGCAAAATTCCCTAAAACTGTAGAACGCGCCACCACTGAGCTTAAAAACGGCTTTGCTCTGGCGGTCTCTGAGATTGATAAAATGCTCGGTGGCTCTGCCGCCTTTGCTGACCTGATATCCCAGATAGCAAGCTTTGTGCAAAGTGAATTGCCGGACGCCTTCATAGTTGTATCGGAAAATATAAACGCCGTAGATACTCAGCTTGAGGGCGTGGTTGATACCCTGGTGGACGCACAGGAGGAGATGTTTAGCCTGGATGGCGCAGCCTTCTCTTTCAAGATGACCCTGGGCGCGATAAAAGACGCTCTAATAGAGCTCCCATCAAATATAAAGGGCTTGGCTACTGCATTCGCTGCTGAAGAGGCGAAGCTTGAAGCCAATCTAAAAGGCAAGCTGGCAGTTTTGCAGGAGAGGATTAGAGGGTTCTTTAAGCCATTCTCAGCAAAGCCAGCAACCGATTTACGTATTGCTGAGATAGAGCGCGAGACAAAAGAGAAGGTGGCTTCACTAGATGAGATAACCTTCACCACGCTAAAAAACCTGGATGACGAGAAGGCCGCAAGGAAGGCCGCAACCGATCAAGCCATAGCAGAGCGTCGCCGTGAGCTGGATGAGCGCAGGAAGGGAAGGACTCCCCTTGCTGGGGGTGGCATTGGCCCTGCCGGCGGGATCGGGCTGGGAAACATAAAGCCGGTTGCTGGTGTTGGTGATGACAATCAGAGCGCAATAGCCAAACTTAGGGCAGAACTTGGCGGGGAAACTGAGCAGATTGCGCAAGCATTTCTAGAGCGCAATGCCCGAATACTTGAGATAACCAAGGAGGGCGATGAGGAAAGGCGAGAACTCCAGATAGCAAATGCCGAACGCCTCAATGAAGATCTGGCCGCCATGTCTGCCGCACAGGACCAGGCAGCATTAGCGTCCCTTGAGTCTGGATTGGACAAAATAAGCTCCCTTTTCAGGTCTGCAGGTAAAGAGGGTAGCGCGATAGCAAAGGCTGCTTTCCTTGCTCAAAAGGCTATCCAGGTGGCGCAGATCATAGCGGCCACAGAGGTGGCGGCGGCCAATGCATCAGCCGTTGCGGCTATCGGCGGCCCGCTGGCTTTCTTCTCTTCTGCTGTGGCTATCCGTGCGGCTGGTTTTGCCAGTGCTGGGCTTGTTGCGGGGCTTGCTATCGGGGATGTAGCTGGGGGCGGGCGTCAGTTTGGCGGCATAACTTCACCGTCTCTGGCTCACCCAATCAATGAAGGCGGTACCCCTGAAATACTCGAGCAGGCTGGAAAGCAATTTTTGCTGCCAAATGGGAAAGGCGGTCAGGTGTCGCCACTTGGGTCGACATCGGCAGGGCAAGATGTGAATATTACAATTATTTCTACGGGGACCCCGCAGACAGTTTCAGGCTCAGAGGTAAGCAAGGGGGAGATAAAAATAATGATCAAGGATCAGGTCAGACAATCAGAGGACAGGATTAACACAAGCCTGGCGACAGGGCGCGGGGAGTCCTCAAGATCGCTAAAGCAGGGTTTCCAGGTGCAGAGGAACGTTAGGTAATGGCTATTGTTCAAGAGTACCCGTGTGGGCTCCCGGATGTTTTAATAGCAAGCTTGGCAGTGAGCGAGCTACCGCATGCCCGACAGAATGACGTTCAGCTTGGGCCGCCTCGGTATGAGCTATTAAATGAGATTACACCGGCATTTTTTGATGTCTCGTGGAGCTTTGATCAAATCGATTTCCAGGTGTTCGAAGGCTGGTTTAAGGCCGTGCTTAATTTTGGGGTAAACCCATTTACCATAGGGCTGCCGGTTGGCCAAGGTACGAATGTAGAGCATGAATGCAACATGCTTTCATATCAGTCTACCCGTGTAGGCCGACGGTATTCTGTGACTACCCGGCTTACTGCGGTAGAAAAGGTTTATGTTGCTGACGATTGCGACGCTCTTGACCTGATTGTATTGCGTAACGGATTTTCGTCTAAATGCGGTGACTTGTGTGATGTTCTTACTCAGTTTGTACAGTTCGGTGAGGTTGACCTACCAGCGGCATGGGGTGATATCCAATATGGGACGGACTTCAGCTAATGGTTGATAGCTACGAAAGGTTTCTCGCCTCCGCGCCCGTGGTGCAGCGGGAGATACGCACTATTGAAATTTTCCACCCTGCACTGTCCCAAGTGTTCCGGTTTATTTCTGGGTTCTCGGATGCGAGTTTGACCCTTGAAGCTACAGCGGAGCGTAATCCGGGAGAGGTCGTTGCATTCACTGCCGCCGCCATGATAGTGACCGAGCCCGCAGAGTCGAACGACGGGGAGCAGACTTTAAGCGTGAGCCTGGGGGCATTAGGTAGCGCTGTCAGTGCCGAGGTGAAAGCAATAGATGGGGTGGATTTCCTAACCCCGATCCAGATCATCTACCGAAAATACTACACAGGAGACTTGACCGGACCGGTCATTGTGCTAAACCTATCAGCCGCTACACTTCAATTTGATTCATACACTCAGGTTTCCTTTATCGCTGAAGATACCGATTTTGCCAATAAAACCTCAGGGGAGATATATACTCTTGAGAGGTTTCCAACTTTGGCGGGGATATGATAAACAAATATATTGGCATCCCATGGGTGAAGGGCCAGGAGAGCCTTAGCGGCGCTGACTGCTGGGGCGTTTGCCGTATGGTAATGAGGGACGTTTATGGGGTAGAGATACCCAACCAAGCCGGGTGCATGGCTGAAGGAGATGACCTGGCGGCAATAGTAACCAAGGAGATGGAAGGCCAGGACTGGCGGTCATGTGGCCCCAGGGATGGAGTTTTGGCCGTGATGGTGGACAAGGTTTCAAAGCGTCCTGAACATATAGGCGTGTGCATTGAGTCCCGGGGGCTCATGGTGCTGCATTCGATAAATACAGGCCCCAATGGTGCGTCAGCCCTAACCCCTTTACCCGTAATTGGCCGGGCATTTCTAAGCGTGAGGTTTTTCGAGTATGCCGGCAATAATAGTTAATCACGATCCCGCTGGCATAAACGGCAGAGATGTGCATGCTGTTGGCCCTGGCGTAAGGTTGCTTGACTGGCTCATAGATGAGTACGGTCCTGATGGGTTTACGGTGCCAACTGTGGTCTATTCCAATCAAATTTTAAGGTGCTGTGAGATTGATCTATCCCAGCATAGCGAGGATGGGCGTCCGATAAAGGAAGGCGAGACGATATATCTCGTGCACACCCCGCTCGGTCTGGATCCTCTCACCATTGCCATTTTCATCGTGGCGGCTGTGGTTGGGTATTACGTGTCTACGTTGGTGGAAATACCATCTATCCCAGCTGTTGAGCAGCCTACCGAATCACCAAATAACAGTCTGACGGGTCAGCGCAACATAGCCCGACCATTGCAGCGGATACCAGATATTTACGGTAAAAATAAAGTCTATCCTGATTTGATAGTGAAAAGTTATTTCGAGTTCATTAACAATGTAAAATTTCTTACTGAATACCTTTGCATTGGGCGCGGGGAATACCTTGTTGAGCTGATAAAATCAGGTGATACCCTAATATCGGATATCTCTGGGTCAACAGCGGAAGTTTTTGGGCCATCTGTGATTAAGTCAGGGCTTCTAGACGTGGAGGATGCCAACGCTGTAAACGGGCAAGAGCTCACGGCCGGTGGTCAGCCCATAGTAGATATCGTTACTACGACCGCTGTTGAATTTGTCTCACCCTCAACTATCGGCAACCTTGAGATGTCTGAGTTTAGTGGTGCGCTGGCAGGGCAAACCCTAGTAATTTCCGGAGCGTCGAAAACCGTAGCCACGATAAGCACCACTACGGCCGTAGAGTTTGTGGCACCTTCCACTATTGGTAACCTTGAGATGTCAGCTTTTAGCGGTGCGCAGCTAGGGGAAACAATAACCATAAGTGGTACACCCTCAAACGATGGTGTTTATACGGTTAGTTCCTTTACCACCTTGGTCAATGCAGGCCCAAACCTTTACAACGGCCCCGGGATCATCATCCAGGAGGCGAGTTTAACCACAGAGCAAGTACTGACCGCTGTCGCCATGGATCTGGATGTGGATAATGATGGGGTTTACACCGTGAGTTCCTTTACCACCTTGGTCAATGCTGGCCCAAATCTATATAACGGCCCTGGAATTATCATCCAAGAAACTAGCTTAATAACCGCCCAAATAACAACGGCAGTCACCATGGATTTAAAAGTGAACGCCTCGACAAACGAGGTAGGACCATTCGCGGTTCCTGGGGGGGAGGTGACTGAAATTTGGATAGACCTACAGGCGCCTCAAGGGCTTAGATTTGGGGACGCCGGAACGCTCAATGTGCTCATTAATATGAGCGTTCAAGAGGTCGATTCGGTGGGAACTCCGATAGGCGCCCCAACCGTCACCGGCCTAAACATTCAGGGGACTGGCCCAACGGCACTATTTAAGACCTTTAAAGTGGCGGTATCAGAAGGGTTTTATGAGGTTACGCTTGATCGCTTCACGTCCTGGAAAGTTGTCTCTGGTAGCTTGCAGCTAACAAAATGGGCAAGGCTGGCTGGCGTCAAAGCCCTCGGCGTTACAGATTTTGGGGAAGTAACCACAGTCTATGTGCAGACACAGGCCACGGAGCAAGCAACGAGTGCCCAGGATCGGAAATTCAATGCGATAGTCACTCGTAAACTCGTCACGTATGACACCGGCACACAGACGGTAAGCGCAACTCCTTTGGCCACAGCTAAGATGGCAGACGCGGCACTGAATATACTGACGGACCCGTTTATGGGTAATAAGCCTGTATCAGAAATTGACTTAGATCAGTTGTATGCAGTCCAGGACGCACTGGACGTTGACCCAATATATGGGGACGTATTAGGCCGTTTCTGCTACTCCCTGTCGAATGATAAAACCGTTGTTAAAGACGAGCTCAATACTTGCCTCAATACGGCAAGGTGCTTCTTCTGGCGTGAAGGGGCTACGGTGAAATTTGCGCGGGATGAAGAGCAGCCGATCAGAAAGACACTTTTCAACCGGCGGAACAAAAAGCCCGATGGGGAAAGGAAAGCCATAAACTTCCGCAAGCCATCAGACAATGATGGCGTGTCACTCGAATGGGTGTCTGAAGACTCCGGGGACGGTTTTACAGTTCTATTTCCCGAGGTTGGCAGCCCCACAAATCCTCTCCGGGTTAAAGCCCCCGGCATTAAAAACTATGATCAGGCCTGGAACCGCACCAATTACGAGTGGCTGAAGCTCCTACACCAGAGAACGCGAGTTAACACTGCCGTAACAAAGGACGGGCTACTAATCGCGCCAAATGACCGTGTGGCCAATGTTGACGGGACGGCCATAAATACTCAAGACGGTGAGATTGTGGCCGTATCGTCCCTTGTCCTGGGTACTAACGAGAGCATTGATTTTCAGGGTAACCCGACCGGCACTGTAATACTCCGGGGGGAAGAGGGGGAGGCGAGTTCTCCCATAGTGGTCTCCCCGAGATTTGACGGGGTAAACGGGTTTGTTCTTGCCAGCACCCCGCCATTCGACATACTCGTCAGGGGGGATAATGGGAATCAAATCGGGTCACTGTACGATTTTGCACCCGATTCTAATCACCTTGCCACGGACTATTTAATTCAGGAAATTTCACCGGATGGTGATTCAGGGTATATTAACCTCAGTTTAGTAAATTACAGCGCGGAAATTTACGCGCCCGATACCACAACACCAACACCACAGGGGTCGTAACCATGGTTTGCGAAGCGGGTACAATAAGCGCAGCCGATTTATCACGGCTGAAAGAGAATGTTGAGGCGGTCAATGCTTGGACCGAGGGGGGTCCGACGGCTACGGCTACGATGGCAAGCGGGCTAATGGTCCCAAGCCCTCTAAAGGTGATAACTGACGCCCGGCTATTTAAGGCGCCCACCGCTTTTAGTGCGGCGGTAACTTATACCGACGCTACGCAGCCGGTAACAGAAAGCGGAATTGTTTACGCCCCCCTACCTGACTCGCTACCCATAGGACCCGCGGCCTTTAATGTCTCTGAGTGGTACGTCTTGCAGAGCGTCACGTCTCAGGAGGTGGCCGTCCAAGAGATAACTACACACGATATGGCGTCAGATGCGGACTATACCCTAACGGGCGCCCAATCTGTAAACGCCATAGTTAGAATTTTAGATAGTGGCGTCCTGCTTACGACAGGACGGAATATAGTCGTCCCTGACCCAGCTAGAGAGTGGACTTTTGATAACGCCACACTTCAGTCCTTAACTGTAAAAACCCTTGCGGGGGCGGGCGTTCAAATCCCCCCGGGGTCTACACTACAAGTGTACAGCGACGGGACGGATGTGCTCCCAGTGGAGGGCCATTATGACGCCGGGGGGGCGGGTTCGGTAGCTAGTACGGTCCAAATTAAGTTAAACGAGGGTCCTAGTGTTTTCGACAAAATGACGCCTGATCAGATTGAAAATGTTCGATCTGGAGCTTTAACGCTTGATGTTTCGGCCGCAGTACAAACCGCACTTACCGAGGCAACCGGGCGTGTTCGTGCTCCTGCCGGTTCATACCTGATGGGCAGCAAGTTTTCATATCCTGCTACTAAGGGGGTTAGTTTGATAGGTGAGGGGGAAACTAGAACATCCGCCAGCAATTACCCTACCCAGCTTGTATTCACCCATACAGACGGCCCATGTATTAAGTTAGTTGAGGATGGCCAATCCCTTCAAAATATGGCTGTTAAAACTTCTGGGGCGAGAAACGCCGCCGCGCTTGATTTAATTAATTTTGGGGTGCTACTCGAACGGCCAGACACAGGTACATTATCCCTTGGTGGGTGTAGCCTTAGAAATGTAGAAATTGAAGAACAACCCTCCCACGGGTTTGCAACTTCAGGGGATATATTCATGCCCATTATTGATGGCCTTGCAGTGAGGGAGTGTAAAGGGCACGCTATTATCTTGAGCGATGGGAGGCTTACGGGCAGAACTAACACCGCCCGCCCTGGGGGAGGGATATTTAACCACCTTAGGACCTTTAAGAACGGGGGGCACGACTTTGTAATGGATGACCTGGACACTGGTGGTGCGTTCAGGATGATCATAAATGATGCTGATTTTGCCAGCAGGGATGCGTGGTTAGTCGATATCGACCCATTAATTAAAATAGCTAATTCCACATGCATTTTTCACGGGGAGAATATCGTCCTAACCGATGTGGCATTTAATGGCCGACTGAATGGCACGCCGACGTACTCAGCCTTCCAATTCTCTGGGCGCGTACACCGCTATAATTCCTGCCGGTATGTTGGTGTTGTGGGTATCGCAGATGGGGTACTGGGGACGGTTGCATCTACCACCACCGATGACATTATCTTTGATGGCGTCTTCCCCACAAATGACTCTACCGCAAGCCCTGCAATCTCAATAACTGGCGCGGTAGGGACGGTTGGTGTTTTATCCCAGTTAGATGCAGGGTCGGGCATCCTAGCTATTACGAACTGGTTCCCTGCTGCATATGTTAAAGGTTTTGTAATGAAGTCTGCAGGGTTTGAGCTCGGAAATAGAACAGTGACGGCCGCGGTTCTCCAGTTGAATGGTGGGTCTGCCACTGCATTACAGGTGACACGGGATAGCGCAGAGTGTGGACAGTCAATTATCCGAACGGGCACAGGGGCCACTTCGTTTAAGCAGTCATGCATTGGCGGCACCTTTAACCAGCAGACTCTTGATGACGCAGATCATGTATTTGGCAGAAACGGCATTGAAGGCATGCGTCTAAAATCCAATACAATGAACATTGCAGTTATGCCAACTTCTGCAGCCGGATTGTCAGCAGGTGATTTGTGGAATAACTCAGGAGCGGTGACAATCGTATGATCTTAGATAGCTTTGGAATATTACCTGAAGTCGTAACTTTGGAGCTTATGAGCAAGATACCCAGTTACAAAGAGATTGAGCCCGACAGTGAGGGCAATAAATATGTTTTGCTTGAGCCGTTCACGTACTGGTCGCCCAGGTACAATAAGTATATTTCAGCGGAGGCCGGGGAGCGTTCGGATGGCGCAACCGGCGCTATTGATATTAAGTCTCTTGCTTGGTGGGTGCATGATTTACTGTGTAAGCGTGGCACCTTCGATGATGGATCGCCTTGTACGAATTGGCAGGCGTCTAGCGTTCTATCTGATATTTTGGAGGCAGAGGGCCGCTGGTTTCGGGGGATTTATTGGTGGGCTTCTACGTGGCTTCTGGGCGGCGGTGAAGCGCGTAAAAACGGGATGTGGTAATGGGTAAGATTTTCCACTGCGGAATCAGTATTGAAAATTTTGACCCCGAAGAATTTTTTTGCCCTTGCTGCAATCGTGAGAGGATGGACCCGTATTCACTTATTAGGATTGAAGCATGGAGGCTAGACTACGGAAACCCAACCTCAGTAGCTAAGGGGGGCGGGTGGCGGTGTTCTGACTATGACCATACCTATTCAGCCCACAAGGATGGCCAGGGCATAGACGCCCTCTACCCTCGTTCGGACCATGCTTTGCTCGTAAAGCTGGCATATAAGCACGGTTTTACGGGTATAGGGGATAAATGCACACGGGAGGGATACCAGTTGCACCTGGATGACGCCCTGCCAATACCGGGCAAGCGGGTGAGGCCGTGGAAATGGACCTACCAATAAGGCATACTATTCTCTGAGGTATCATTATGAACGAAACCAGCCCAGGCAATGCCATATGTCAGAGCAAGACGACCACAGGATGCAGGGAGAAGAGGAAAGCGGCCCGCCCGAAACATTATATCAGAAGACCATTGGGACGGTTATTCTTTCGGCTATCTTGGCGGTCGGTGGCATTGTCTATGATAATCGCGTCGACGGCGCTAGGGGTGACGAAATTAACATTGCCCAGGGAATTGCCATCGCAAGAATTCAGGACGACTTGCGCGGAATGCAGGCAGGGAACTTTGATCGCAACGATGCCGATCAACTCCAAAAGTATTACGCCCAGCGATTTAGCTCAATTGAGAGAGAGCTATCCAACTGCCCGTGAGTAAGTTTCCCACCACACCCGTTAGATATAAGATAGTACGGTTATCATCAGTAAGCAATCGCTAAATTTAAAGCTCGCCTGCCTTCACTGCCGCTTCTTGTGTTTTAATCATCCACTGAAGTTGCGGCCACTCTTTTGGCTGTTTGTGTACATTCTCGTGACATGGCCCGCATAGAGGCATTGTGTGGATATCTGCCGCCTTGCCTCCCATATGCCCTAAGCCTATCCCGATAATGTGGTGAGGAACTGCGTTAGGGCTCTGGCAGTGTATGCAGGGTAGTGTTCTGACAAATCGTAGGTAACTGTTGTTTTTCATAATTCACCCCTGGCTTTTTTAGCCTCGAATGTTTTAGCAACCGCCAATGCTGCCCATGCGTGGCTTTTCACCTCGTAAAGAGGTCCCGGGTGCTTTTTGGTCCCTATCTTTGGCTTTTTACCTCCTCCTGTTCCTGGGTGCATATCGATTAGTGCCTGCCTGATATTAGCGTCGTTAGCCCTCATGGTCCCGCAGAGCTCCATTTTAACGTCCCGCCGATATATCAAGTGAGTGTCATCGTTATCAGCGGCTTCTTGGAACCTGCCTATCCATACACACGTCTCGAATACCTCAGCACCAACCGGCATTCCATAGCTGGCTATCATCTCAATAACTAGGGTAATCTTAGCTATGCGGCTTAGTTTCAAATCCTCCCTAAGTTCGTCATTCTCTACGGCCTTGTTAGCTTCCACAATCTGGCCGTCTATAATCTCGATATATCCGCTGTGGGTGGTTCCTGGATCGATTGCAACTAGTCTCATTATTGGCCCTGTATTTAATCTGAACTTCTCAGATACTTTAAACATTACACCATCCTCGACATTTCAATGGCCACTTGCTCGGCCTCTTCCTGGCTACCGAATTTCGCCTTGGATAAAACGAATCGCCAGGCAACTGCGAAGACCCTTTTATAGAAGGCGTCAAAATCTTCCTGTGACGGCATTGCATTAAAGTTGATGCTCTTGATCTGCTTTTTAACACCGGTTGGCGTGAGGATCGCGTCATAAAACCCGGCCTCCTCTTTTAACCATTGGTGTATGGTGCTAAGATCTGCCGCCGCTGCTTCATGCGCCTGTAGGTGGTTCTTTATCACCTCAGACCTCTCTTGTAGGTACAGGTCGATAAGCGACGACAGAGCGGCCGTGTCCTTCCCTTGCTCTGCAACCCAGCCGATCAGGTCGGCCATGACCTTTTTATCATATCGAGATATCAAGCCGCTCTCTGGCTCCCAATAGTCGGCAACCAGGCGTACTAGGCCGCCAAAGTACAATTTGTGATGCTGGAGAGACCGGGCGCTGACTCGAGTGATTTCAACCCTGAACCCCTGGCCCTGCTTTATTCCATTAAGCTCTTGCTTATCCGCATGAGTCAGAGGAACAAGGGCGTCGCCTATCTTCGTAACCATTAAAGTCTTGGGCACAATCTTACCTTCTGCTTTTCATATGCTTGTGGTTATCTTTTAACAAACTACTTTAGAGTGATATACCGCCGGATGCCGTTGATCCCCCTATTATAAATCCTATTGCGGTAACTCTACCTTCCATTCTGTGCCGCAGTTAATGCATCGCATGCGCACAATATCTCCACCTGGGTATCCATCTTCTTGGGCGCCCACTTCTTCAGTGTCGTGGTGCCTCCACCGGTCTCCGCTGTTATGCTTTTCAGCGGTATACTTATCTTCTTTCGTGCAATCTCTAATCATGCCCTTCTCCAAACGGATTTCTAATAAGCGGTTGCACATGCTTATTAGTGGTTTGTGTCTCGTCTGTCATACATAACTCCTGTTGTGTCTCATGTTTCCGATTTCACCATACACAAGCATGTGAACCCTGGTCATTATGCGTCTTCATCACGCCATGTGAAATTACAATGCAGCTGCCCTGTTCGCCTATGTTGAAAGTGCGCCTCAGTGCGCCCTGAATCCATATAAAACTTCATGTACATCGGGTTAATATGGAAGTAGAACCAACGTATATTCACAATCGTCATTATCAGTAATTTGTGCATTTGTCATCTCCAGTGTTAACGCATAATCAGCCCCGTCAAGCGAAGCAAGCTCGCATGCGGGCGGTTCATTATGCGGCGCTGTAATTCGCAGTCGCTGCTTGTTTCTTGTTTCTTATTTCACGCCCGTTCTCTACAAGTATTTTTCTTATCCTAGGCTCTGTCAGTTTCAGTTGAAATGACAAGCTATTGATACTTTCTCCGAGATCATATGGCTCAAGAATTTCTCTCAGCTCCACCCTGCCATGCCGTGATTCAAGTATGGTGTTTCCTGCTTTAAGACGCGCCCAGTCGCTCTTGGTTAATTTCATACTTACCTCTTTCGATTAAATACGCATAATAAGCCCCGCCAAGCGAAGCAAGCTCGCATGCGGGTTGGTCATTATGTGGCTAGTGCCTTGCACTACATACGTAACATCTATGATATTTGTTAGCTCAAAATAATAGCGCCTGATTAGGGCTATTATTTTCAATGACTCTCATTTCGTCGAACATTGAGCAGCTATGATCTATGCGCGCCTCTGACCGTCCATATTGCCTTAAACACTCCTCAAATGTTTGCCTCGTGAAATATGCCGGAACATTACACCACTGTATTATATCCGACATAAAATCAGTGTACCCAGAACCCCAGCAGGAAATATCTCTCATTACATACGGCAGGTGTTTATTTTCTTTTGCCCATTTTATCCTCCTAATGAGGTTAGCCAAATCCATATCTGGATTAAAATACATATAAAACATAAATGACCAGTCATTTCGCCAATCTAGAATTTTCAGTTTCCTTTCTATTATCCTCATCATGCCTATGTCATCAAATGCAAACTTATAAGAACCAGAATATTTAAGACCCTTAACTAGAGATGAATTCTCCTCATTTATGAGCCTGATATCCAGTCCCTGATTAAATGAGCACTTAATACCTGAATCTATTATCTCTCTAAGAATATCCGGATGTTCTTTGTGTGCTAAAATATTATTATCCATAAATTCAACTGACTCATACTCGAAATCAACGTCTATTATATTTTTCAATGTGCTATCTCGCCTTATGCCTCCCTCCTTCTCAGGGACAAAGCAAAACTTACATTTTCTTATGCATCCTCTCGTTAAAAACCCGTACACTTTTTTATTTTCTGGGTAAATAGAATAATCAGGGCTAACTTCCTCAACCTCCGGGGGGAGCCTGATATCTAGAGAAACCCCAGTACCTCCAAAGTTAATTTCACCATCTCCAAAGGATTCTATCATTTCATAATTACCCGCAAAAACAACAGAGCAATAAACTTCATCATGCAGAGATGTTAAAATCCTAACCTTATCTTTTTTGAGGTACGGAAAATAAGGCATATTGAGCCGGATCAACTCAACGTCATCCCCATTAGATTTATAGAAGGAAGAGAGCTTCATCAGGGCGATATTCGGAATTTTGCTATCAGCGTCTATTAGTAAAACTTTCATAACTCTATTAGAGTCTCCGTATATTTAAAGATCCACATAATAAGCAAAAGCATTCGACGTTCGCTACGCTCCTCGCATGTTTTCTGGTCATTATGTGGCGCGCTTAGCTATGAGTGTGGTGATAGCGCGTTTACTCAATAGCAAATGAGCCTCAATGCTGGCGGCTATATAGGCGGGCACTTTTCCCCTAACACCCCAGCCGGTGTACGTGCTAAACCCTACAGCCAGCAGCTTAGCCATCTGCGCTTCAGTGAGGCCCAGCTTGTGCCGGGCCTCGGTTAGTTGTTGCCAGGTCACGATGCAACCCTATCAATGTACGAACTAACTTTTTGCTCAACCATTCGCCCGAACTCGTTATTGCGAGCGCCGTCCCACGATCCCCGGGGTACGCTGCCAACAAATTCCCTTGATTTGCACCCGATCCCATCGTCGTTAGCGATGCAGTGATGAATGTGACAGAACCCGCCCGTTTGATTCGTCTGACTGAATAACCCGGGTACGCCGTCAACCGTGATTGGACCTGATGTGAAATTAACATTGCTCATTTTGCAGCCTCCAAGATACGTACATTTGCCTTGCCGATAATCACTTTACCCTCAACCCAGCACCCAGGGGTAATTTCAACTTCAGTTTTGATAGCGGGATGAGAAACCTCAGACGCTGAATTGATATCCCAGCGATCGGTGGTGGTGGTTCCGCTATTACGGCAGCGAGACTGACCAGGGGTTTTGAGGATATCGCCCATCTTGGTATCGACTGCTTTTGATTTAATGTTTGTAGTCATCTCGTCTTGCTCCTTGTTCGGTCTGGGCTTGTCCCTAACCAGTGACTATATAATAGTACGCATTGCGTACTGAGTCAACAGGTATTTAGCATTAGTTGTAACGCCACATAATCAGCAGCATCACGCGGAACCTCAACTCATCCTTCGTTTCGTCCGGTGTGCTCGGGCATTAAATTACTGACGGCTCAGGTATCGGCCCGGCCCATTTATGGTTGTCGTACATCTCATCCTTAATGCTGGCTCCACCGTCTTCATTGGTGAAAAGCTCGCCATCATGCTCAACCTTCACAGCCCATACCTTTATTATCCTGGCGGGCTTAGATGAGCACCAATTCTTTAACCAGTAGTAACCAATACTTTTTGGCGCGTCTTCATATCTCATGGTAAACCCTCGTAATTTAATAAGGCCGCATCACGCAGACAGCCCACTCATTCTTCGCGGTCTGCTGGTGTGCTCGGTCATTAACTATCAAGCCGCGAACGGCCATCAGCTGTTAATTTAAACCCTTCCTTGTATCGCTCGGGCTCAATAGCAAAGCCGTCATCATCAGAAATAACTACCATCCCCACGGACTCCACAAGGCCAGCTTTTACCGCCCTCATTACATCTCGCCTTGAGCACTGGGTGCTGGTTACTAAACTACCGAACATATCTTCAGCCCATTCAACTGTCTGTAACACTTCAGTTTGTTTCATAGTTAATAAGCACGTCAAACAGACGGCCTCCTCAGTAGTTAATTTCTCAGCAGATGTACGCCTGCTGTTTACGTCTGGTCATT
>JQIA01001135.1_pt1 | contig 14288 bp, 13 predicted proteins | sample 811431 | NCBI WGS metagenome assembly JQIA01 (sample SAMN02998118, study PRJNA258478) | marine sediment metagenome | biome: marine; feature: seafloor; material: sediment; isolation source: oil-polluted sediment collected from 3 locations (0.5 km, 0.7 km and 0.9 km)... | place: USA: Gulf of Mexico ... | reverse complement strand
GGTAACTTTTTCGTATGGTATAGCGATCAGCAAAGTGGTTAAGGTATTCTAGAATTTCTACTTGGGTCACATAACGGTTCTTCCAAGTCCATTCTTGCAGTAGCTCTTTATCAAAAGAATAGCTATAAAAAAAGCTTTCAGTATCTGAAAGAATGCCCGGATAACGGTTGGCATACCATGTGCCACCGATATTTGAATTTTTATCGTAGCACTGGACAGTCATACCCAATTCATCCCGTAATTTATGGGTCATATACATACCACCAAAGCCAGCTCCAATTATTATTGCATCGAAATCTGCCGTTGTTTGTTTTGAACGATTATTCTGATTACTCATCATTGCTCTCTAATCTGGTTTATTAAATTTAATTGTTGCTTCGTGCCACTTAACACCGTGTTTTATAGCGCTTTATACCAAGCCGCTATTTTTTGAATTTCCGCGTCCGCTTCTGGTGCGCGCCCTGCTAAAAATGGAAAAACATGTTGCATACCGTTGACTACCGATAAGGTGGAATTAACACCCGCTTCGGTCGCTAATGCATGTAAGCGTTGAGCATCGTCCAATAAAGTTTCTACGCTACCTGCATTAATATACAGCGCAGGGTAACCCGAAAAATCGGCGTATAAGGGGTTAGCCAGTGGCTCAGTCGCTGCTTGACCCGCTAAAAACATACCGGCCATCCCTTCAAGCAGGGGCCGTTTAACCAAGGCATCGCTTGCGTCATTACTGACCAGCGTAGTACCACCAAGTTGCATATCAATAAAGGGTGAAAAAGCGATCACGCTTGCTGGTAAGGGTAAACCCAATTGCTGAAATTTTAATACTGAGGCTACGGCTAAATTACCACCGGCTGAATCACCAATAGTCGTTATATTTTCAGCATTAAAGCCGCCTGCTAGCAACGCTTTGTATACGCCAACCACGTCGTCAATCTGTGCCGGAAAGGGGTTTTCAGGTGCTAAGCGGTAGTCTAAAACAAGAGCTGTAGCACCTAGGGCTTTCGCCATATGCCCCGCCAATTTACGATGACTGGCAGACGAACCAACAGAGAAACCACCACCATGGGTATAAATAAGTATTTTTGAACGATCTGCGTCAATCGGCAACGCCCAAACAGCATCTACCCCTGCAACACAATCACTTTTATAGCTAACGCCTTCAGGCTCCATGGTGGGTTTGGCCCATTCGTCAAATAAAGCGCGAAAGGCTTCAATATCCATCTCAGGATTGGCTGCCATGCGATCGCTCCAATTTTGATATAAAGCTCTTAAGTAATCTGATTCTTGCGATACCATTTAACCTCTCCTCAGTTTGTCTTTACTTTCAATACGTTAGCTCACATCAGCACATCTAGCTTATAGCAGTTTAAACAACAAAATATAGAATAATAATGAGGGTATATTTTTGGGTGACTGACCATCGCTTCGCTCACCCCGGGCACAATATTAAGCGCCACGGTATTACCTGCTACCCAAGCCGGGGCCAGTTTTCAAGACAAGAGAAATAAGGGGATACCTCGCAAGACTTGCTAACATCACTACACCATTTGCCATGCTTATAAACTCAATTATCGTCAGGCAAACATTTAAACGGAGCGATAGGCATCTGTACCCTGCCAAACGATTGGTTTTCTCCACTTTGACCGCAACATATTTCAAGAAGAAACCCACTACTGCACCCCCTTACCCATACCAGAAGTCAGAAAATGGCCGGAGTAAAGTAAGCGGGCAAAAACAACCTGAATACAAGCTGCGCTCAGACTATATCGTGATATGCTCCAATATATTCAGCAGCATCTGTTACATATACAGATTTGAGATCTTCAGTATCTATACTGTGCTCAGCAAGCATGAAATCCTTCAAGAAATCGAGCAGGTTTTCCCATCATTCACTGCCCAGAACCACCAGAGGGGAGCGGCTAATTTTAGCAGCCTGAATCAGAGTCAGGGTTTCAAAGACCTCATCCAAGGTATTAACCAGGCGGGCAAATACATTCATGACGCATAGCAAATTGCTGGGCGGTTAAAATACTTCGCCACTCTCTTTCGCTTCTTCTGTAGCATCCACACGTGACTCAGAACCTTGCTCGCCAAGTCAGCTTGATTTCCGGCGGGTGCGGCACTGCTTATTCACCGGACTTAAACCCAGATGAGTATCTAAATTGTGACTTGAAGCAAGGGATTCGCAAAACAATGGGGTCAGCAAAAAACAAGAAAACAAGAAAACAAGAAAACAATGTAAAAAACAATGGGGTCAGGTCTTTATTTTTGCGTTCCAATAGGTAAATTCAGGCTCTAAGTGCAACACCTAAGTTAATCTAACAGGCATCGTTCGATGTCTGTTAGATTAACTGCCTTCCGGTAGCAGCGGGTGCCGGACGAGAATCACTCCCACTCGATTGTAAACTGGCGATTTTTACCATTTAATATCAATGGGTTATTTATTTGGGTAAGTGATAATACCATAAAATATACCATGCTCAGAATTTGTTGCTAATCTTCGCTGAAAATTACCAAAAGAACGCTGCCACACAGCACTCTAGGCCACCTTCCTGGCTTTAACTTCCAGGTGTATGCCTTCCTGCTCCTAGAGATAACCGATCACCGCAAACAGATTACTCGCCTGGGGGTTCCCTTTTGGCCCGAACATGCGCATGAGACTCTTGCTCGACTTTTCGAAAACCCGGGACAGTTCCTCGAACCCGATCGTCGCGTTGATATAGTCGCGCAGCACCGCCTTACCGGTATCGACGTCACCGGCGAGCAGGCATTCGACCCCTTTTTGCAGCAGGGCCTTGCGAAACACGGGATCCCGTTGGGCGCGCGCCTGAATGGTGTCCTTAAAATCTTTCGTCAAAGCCATCATGTCACCTCTTGCCGTTTCCGGCGCTTATAGTCGCGCCAGTGCCCTTTTGCAGCCGAAATATCCCCATCCTTGCCGAAGTAAATCTGATAGCCAGGGCCGAAATCAATCCGGTACTCATAGACACCAGCACCCACTCCTTTCACATTAGAGAAGTTACCTTGCTCCATCCGATGGGTCGCTGTAGCCACCTTGACCGCAGCGGCCACATTCAGGCGATCGAACCATTTGGCATAAGGACTGTTCCCCTCAGCATCGAGGTATGCTCTGACTTCTATCATGCGACCATAAAAGTAGCATATATGTTACCTTTAGCAATGCCCACACAACGATATATTTTTGGATAACCGTTGTTTTCGATGGAGTGATAACCGGATCTGGCGTCTGGGCAGTTGAAAATGAGCGCGTATCCTGTTGATTTATCATAGATATACCACTATGCCACAGTGGAATTGCCTGTCCGATATACGCGCATTTGTCCCTGCAAGGCCTGTCGATGAATACCAGAAATGGCCTGAAAATTTTGTTGACTTACTTGCTGTGAATACGCCGGGCAATCAGATACCAGCCACGGCAGCGGTGCTTCAGCAAACGGCTCGGTGTAACACGCGGATTGATCTGCGGAGTCGCCTGCAGCAAAATTCGGGGACACCAGTTGTAAAATCATTTGATATTTAAGACTCTGACTTCAGCACGCCGTAATGACTCGCCCCCTCTAGAACCCCACTTACGTAGTAACCGTTCAAACCTAAAAAGCCACCCCGCGCGCGATATATCTTTAAATCTGGATTGCGATCTTTCTCGGCCATCACCTGCTCAACCAGTTGGTCATCAGCGTTACGCACCATGACACCACAAAAATTCGCAGTGAGGGGAAAGACGTCATTACCGCTGTCACCGCAAAACACAACGTCATCACCTTCCGCGCGCGCCTCAGCTACGTACTCTAACGCTGCCTGTTTCGTCGCACTTCTAGGTAGAATATCAAGCAGCCCATTACCATTTTGCGAATCAAAACTGTAAACCAAAACTTCATCGAATTGGTTCCCTATCCGCTCTTCGACGGCGGCAAGCACCTCGTCCCTCTTATCATGATCCACGTAGTAACTCTGCTTGAACGGATTAAGGTGCTCCGGCTCTTGCTCGCGCATACCAGCAATATCCTCAACTGCTTTGGCGATGGCACCCAGATCCCATCTTGGACAACGCTCCAAAATGGCTCGTGTCCAGCCATCATCAAAATGCCATTCACCATTTTCAAACTGGCGTATTGAAGTACCGACATCACCACAAAGAATATCGGGAAAGCGAACGCCATACTCCTTGATAGCTGCTTCAGTGAGTTGAAGGTTACGTCCGGTAACATACACCACCAATACGTCCTGTTTTTCAGTCCACTCATTGAACAGCTTGACCGCATTCTCATCGACTGGCCAGCTGCCGTTAGGTAACAGGGTGCGATCCAGGTCAGTAGCTAAAATTTTCATTGTTGACTCTCTAAAATTGTTTAGCTGTGTTATTTACTGTTTGGGTAGGCATAATCATGCTCATCCGCACCAAGGCTATGCGTGATCCTAAAACCATAATCTTTTAGATCGGCCCGAAGCGTGATTGATGAATCATTAATCGACCATGTCATCTCCAGCTTGTCCTCCGCGGTCTTACCTACTGTTAACTCACCGTTGAATGCGTCAGCGGTGTTGCGCAAGCGCATCATCTCAAGTTGATCTAAAACGACTGAACGTTTCAGACCGGCTTCGATTTCTTCATTGGTCAGCGTGGTGCGATTAATCTCTTTGTGTCCAGCGGCTGCGCCAACATCGGCTGCCGCATAATCATTCTTACCTGCAAAAAGATCGAGATACCAAACCTGGGGAATACCGGGCATAAACAGTTGGATAGCGCGTGCAAGACGTAACTTCTGATCATCCTCACCAAGCGCACTGAAATAGGTGGCATTTACCTGGTAATAAGCAATCTTTTTACCGTCAGCCCCAAACAGGTTCTTGACTCTGCCGCCTCGGTCTAACACGCGCTCAATCATCGCGTCGATCTCTTCCGCGCTCATCAGCCCCTTCGTATAGCCATCTTCCTTCTCAAAGCCATCCAAATCGAGGAGTGGTATACCGTCATGACAACCGAGCATATTGATGGTCTTAATTCCTTGCTGTTGAATTTCATCAATCCAACGCACAAGGTGGCAGTTGCGACCAACATCTAAGGCATCAAGCAGCAATCCAGGAAGGAAAAAGTCATAAATAGGGTAACCAGCAGTGGATACTTCGCTATGCAGATGCCTTCCATACTGCGCGTGAATCTCTGGCAACAGGGTAATTCCCTTGCGCTCTGCGATGGCCTTGAGTCGATCAAGATAGTCCCATGTACCTGGTGTATTAAAAAAATTACTTTCGCCAGGACGTTTGTGCAGATAAGCAAATGCATCCAACCGTATTAGCTTGCCACCGTAGTCTGCGAGACGTTGTAACGTCTCTTCATAGAAGACCCATACTTCCTCTGAGTCTGCATTTAAATCCATCTGCCCCAAATATCGTCGCTTCGACTCAGCCACCTCGATTATCTTCTCCAGGTAATCCTGACACTCACCCAGATCGGCTTGATCAAGATCCTCTTGCGCTGCAATTTTTGCGTTGATTGCTTGCAGAACACCTTGCACCTCACCCTCAGGGATGATGCGTAGATGCATCAGGTCTCGGAACTCCAATTCGCGGTAGTGCACATCTTGATAAAATGTATTCCAGTAGGGGCGATCAGTGCTATCTGGGAAGCGAACAAGCAGAATCGGCAACCCCGGTTTGCGCATGAAAAGTTTATCAAGATGATCTGAATTGGGAACGATGTAGCCATCGTCACACATCGCTCCCTCTCCTTCCCAAAACTTGTTCCAGTCAATGAAAAAGTCTCGATAGCGTGACTGATCACCATGCGCAAGCATGTCCAAGAACTTAGGCGAGCGGACCGATAGATGGTTGAGCACTAGATCAAACTTTAACTGAACATTGAGCTGTTCTAAACCTTCGAGATCTTCCTTCGAGACCAGCTCTTCGTTCATGCCGTAATCGCTGATTGAAAATCCACGATCTAGATCACTATGAAAAAAGGTAGGCAAAATGTAGAAGAGGGAAAAAACATCTTCCAACTCCGGCCGGTTCAACATAGCAACCGTGTCCGACAGTTTATTGCCAATGCTGTCGGGGTAGGCGTTTAGCATTACACCATTGGGAAGGCCGGTGGAATTACTCAATACTGACATGCAGTTCTCCTAGAGACTCAAGCAACAATCAATTTATTATTAAAGCGACTAAAGCGCGATTTCGATCTATTCATGAATTGAGCAAACCAAAATGCACCTTTTTCAAAGTGGTTAACAAATGGGCCAACACCAATGCCTCTCATAGTTACCGAGTGATCGGCATTATTCTGGATATGCGCATTGGAAATAGTTTGATAAATGTCGTCTGCTCCTAAACATAGAGCAGCCAGCAAACGATCAGGCATCCGGTACACTGCAACTATCAAAGAAATCGAAATGCCCAACGGCCTCCAGTATTCCAAGCGCATGAGGTTGGCCGGCAAAATAGATTCGCTCGACATCATCCAGTTGTGACAACTCTTCGTTGTGACGGTTCTTCACCACTACGCCTAGTGGATGCTCTGAACAACTCAGTTTCCTGTTCAAATCCTAGATATTTCTGAGCATCCTGATAAATTCAGTCCACATTTTGGCCTAAAATCTTTTTTTATTGCCCTGAAACTGCCTTTTGGCGGAATCAGGGCGCACTAATCCTATGTCAGAAGCCATTTCTTGCAAATCAACAGGTTCGTAAACGCCGACAGTACATGGAGCCGGTCATTGTTTTTGGCCAAACCTCGGTAGCGAACCCGATCGCAACCAAATTGCCTTTTGATATACCGGAACGGGTGCTCAACCTTGGCTCTGATTTGTGCTTCGATCTGCTCTCTTTTGGCTTCAATGCCCGTCAGCTGCTTGCGCTTGCCCGGTCGCATGGCAATGCACCAGTCAATCGCTTTGTAGGCTAGCTCTTCACGTTTCTCAACGCCCTGATAGCCCGCATCACCACAGCAAAAGGATTCCTCCCCATGCAGAAGGTGTTGCGTCTGGGTGATATCGTGGATATTGGCTGGCGTGGTTTCCAGGCTGTGAATGACGCCAAAGCTGTCGTCAACACCGATATGCATCTTCATGCCAAAGTGCCACTCGTTACCCTTTTTGGTTTGATGCATCTCGGGATCACGCTTGCCTTCCCGGTTTTTGGTCGAGCTCGGCACTGCGATAATGGTAGCATCGACAATGGTGCCTTCGCGTAATAACAGCCCTTCTTTCTCGAGGTGGCGAAAGTTCAAAATGGTGGTTTCATCCGGTATTGCACCGGACAGGCTCAAGCCGGCAAAGCTGCGCATGGATTCGATCTCATGCAGAGCATCCTCCATGGCTGGATCGCTAAGATTGTAGAACAGCTGCATGCAGTGGATGCGTAGCATTGTACTCAACGGATATGGTTGGCGACCACGGCCAGGTTTGGGGTAGTGCCGAGCAATCTTTTTTCCAGTCGTTTCCAGGGTATCAGTTCATCCATCTGCTCCAGAAATCGCTCCCGGCGGGTTTTGCGTTTCTTGTGGACGTATTCGGCTTCTGAAAAACTGAGTTGGCTCATTGGATTTCCCGGATCGTTAACGATACTTTTATTATCTCATTTAATGGGACTTATTCAGAGTGAACCTAGTGTATTACCTCGCATCATATCTTCGTCTGCACCCGAACCGCTCGCAACCAACGTCTGCTCCAGGGGAATCTCAAGTCGTTGAGCCACGTAGCGCAACGCTTGTCCTTTCGAGGCGCGTGACGGGATCACATCGAGAAATTGTCCGAAGGAGAGTATCACATTGGCGGAAATCTCTTTTTGGCGAAGCGCATTGATTACCACCTGGATTTCAGGCGCATTACTGGCGTCGTAATAGTAAGAGATCTTGTGTGTCGTCTGCTCTTTTTTGGGCTGCTTTTTAACGCCAGGCAGGACATCGAGGAGCCTACTAACACGCCGCGGCGCCCAATCATAATCGATATGATCCGACCAGAAGTCATCCTCCGTCAGTTGCGGGCCATAGTGGATTCTGGTTCCCAGACTGCTGATCAGTACATCAGGCCTTGGTATACCGTGTTTTCGCATTAGGGCCAGCGCGGAGTCAATTCGCCTGCCTGTCGCAATTCCAAAAATCACGCATTGGCAATTTTTGCGTAGTACCGAAACAAGTTCCATCAGTGCGGCAGGGTTGCCAATGAGGTTCTGATCCAAATCGGTGAATATCGCCCGGTCGCGATAGCGCAGCGTTTTGGTAAATGGCTTGTCTTCTGGTGGCGACTCGTATTTGCCTTCGAGCTTGCCAACCTTTTCCCAGTAGGTTTCTGCATGCGCCCGCCAGGAGTAGTGCTTCCTGACGCCCGAAATTCCGTTCTTTGAAGCGGTGCGCCAAGTGTTCTTATTTGTTAAATACTTTAGCAGTGCGTTTGTGATCTCTTCCTTGTTGAGTGGATCAACCAGCGAACCACACTTGCAGTTGGCAATAATGTCAACAGGGCCACCATTCTCGGTGGCAACAATTGGCAAGCCGCTAGCGGCCGCTTCAAGAATCGTTAAGCCAAATGGCTCAGTCAGTGCTGGATTAATAAATACACCTTCGCTCAAAGCCACCAGTCGGTATATTTCTGGGACATCATTTGCCGCATGTGATTTAGGTATGGCCATCCGCCCATATAGATCGTAGGCATCCATCAAAGAGAGAATGTTCCTAAACACCGTTCTCGCGCCCTTATCCAAATCGTTAATATCATCCCGATTTCCGGCAACAATCAGCAGGTTTGCTGCGTTTTGCAAGGCCGATGACACTCCATAGGCCTCGATTAAGGTAAGAATATTCTTTCTTTCGTCAGGACGGGAAAGCGCAAGAATGAGTGGTTTTTCTGGATCGTTAAGAAAGTGATTCAGATTTTCTTTGAATGAGATAATTTCATCTGGGGCGGGCGGATGAAACTGTTCCAAGTTGGTGCCTGGGGGAATAACCGACATCCGACCGGGATCGTAGTTGTTATAGAGCGCATATTGCTCGTCAATTTCATTGTGGGTGCTGGTAATTACCAGATTGGCGTTGGCAAGGACCTCTTCTTCCGCGTCAATTCGGCGCGCGATGTTGTAGGTCGACTCGATCTCTTCATGCGATAAGCCACGCGCCAGCAAGCGTTTGCGCTTATCTCTACCCAATGAGTGCCCCGTATGAACCAGCGGTACGCTAAATAGATTAGACAGCCTGACACCCACATAGCCAGCATCTGCGTAATGGCTGTGAACAAGATCAGGCATGCGGGACTGTTCGTTCAGCCAGTTGACCAAGTTATCCATGAAACTATCAAGGTGATCCCAAAGTTGCTCCTTTGGGATGTACTCATCGGGTCCAGCTTTGATGCGTACAATTCGCGCTTTTTCGGAGATTGATTCGATTGCTTGAGCGTAAACTGGATCAACTGCAGGGTCATCAACCAGCCGTGTAACCAAGTCGACCTGGGCTACCCCTTCCAACTCAGACAGGTTTTTCGCCAAATCTACGACATACTTCGTTTGACCACCTGTATCCGCATCGCGCCCAAGCTCAAGGTCTTGGCTTCTGATCAATCCATGGATACTGATCAATAACAGATAACATTTTTGTGAGTTTTTAGTCATTGTTTGAAATCCATTCAAGCAACTAGATGTAACATTACAAATAAAACGGCTATTCCAGTCTCACCCAATTTGATGTGCACTGTTACACTGCACGAAGCCGCAGTAATTCCCCGTAAAGTTGAATATGGAATGACTCTGCAGTCGTCGCTAAGTATAAGAACAATAAACGCCTTTATTACCCAAGTCCAGCAACAGTTGACCGCTAATGACTCGCCTCGTAGCCGTTCAATGGCTATGAATCTGCCCCACATTTCCGCGGCTCTCGCCGAAAACTCGCCTGTTTTCCCCCACATACGGTTCCATTCCAGCCATCCGGCATGGCGAACTCCTGCCACGGTTGTATGAGCGCAGCATCTTGGAAAAATAGGGGACGTAGCACGATTTTCCATTTATGAACAACTTTAAGCAACCTACTGCTCCTTTCGTGGCCGTCCCGATTTGCCGCGGCTCGCCCTGCGCCCAAGCGCGGCTTCAATATCGCGACTGAAGCTCCCCGTCCTTAAGACATAATTCCCATTCGTAGCCTGACGAATTTCGTCAACCAATCCAGACCCCAGATGATAGCGAAACAGCCCCAGATAGTTAGTCTGACGCAACCGGCTATCTTTTCCCAACTGCAAGTAAAGCGCGTGTGGCTTTAATAGATCATTCGCTTCACCTTGGGCGTTGGCTCGATAACTCGACCACAAATACTCGGCCGGATGTGAAACCATGTTTGCCCGCACCGGGTTTAACTCAATATAGCGGTAACATCCTAAAATATAGGCTTTCTCCCCGGCAATCGGGTCACGGGGTCACATATGGTCCGCCCCGTATTGCAAGACAAAGTTACCCGTAATAGAGCAAGGTTGCTTCCATATATCCGGCCTTTTTATGAGGTGCTTTAAACCCCTGACCCTGATGGAATTCGCGGGGTCACGGGGTCAGATACCGTCTTAAAAATCAAGCGAATTTCTCATCAAATGGCACGCCATTTTTCAAAACGCCATAGATTAAGTGAACTAGCTTGCGCATTGCGGCCCCGACAATAAGCATCTTTGGCTTACCCGCTGCTGTCAGCCTGACGTTCATTTTTTTGATAACGGGGTTGTAGCGTAGCGCGACCAGAGCAGGCATAAAGAACGCCTTACGTAGTTTAGATCGACCTGTCTTTGACATCATAGAGCGCCCTCTAACCGAGGAGCCAGATTCGCGAATCCTGGGTGCAAAGCCGATAAAAGCGGACAGCGCTTTAGCATTTTTAAATTGGTTAATATCACCAAACTCAGCCAATATGACACGGATAGTTGCCTCGCCTATACCCGGAATACTTTCCAGTAAGCACTTGCGGTTTCTTAAGTCCGGATGATCGTCGATGTGTTGGTTGATGAGGCACTTTACCTCTTTTAACTTTGCATCCAGAAAGTCGATATGGGCTAACAGCTGATTTTTTATCACCTCGCTAGCGGCTTCCAGTCGATTTTTTTCTTGTTGTCGCATACTGTGCAGGGCATCTAAATGTCGAACTAGATCCCGTAACAGCCTGATTTCCTTGGGTTGAGGCGACCAGGCTTGTGGTTGCATGGCGTAACAAAAGCGAGCGATTAATCCAGCGTCAATTTTGTCTGTTTTGCTGCGCAGTAACTCACTTTGGGCAAAGCCTTTAATACGTGCCGGATTAACTACGCTGATAGTGAGCCTCGCGTCAAAGAGGTGTTCTGCCAGAGCCTCACCATAGATCCCGGTTGCCTCCATACAAGCGTGAGACATTAAGCCATCATGCTTGTTTAACCATTGCCATAAATCTTCAAACCCCTGTAAGTTGTTGGTAAACTTTTTGTTTTTTAATTTGCCATTATTGAGCAGGGCTACGTCAAATTTCTTTTTTGAAATATCAATGCCAAGCGTTGTAAGAGTCGTCATGATTGCTCTCGCTAACCTCGTGATGCAGGCTCACTAAAATTAGGGCCTAAGATACCGTCCGGCGTAATAAACAAAACGATTGGGGCACCGATCTGACCCACAGGGTTGATACCTAAAGTCTTGTCGATGTCACCCAATTGTGCCACTCTCAATTGATTGTATCGGCAGTGGCGGTATCAAGATACGAGGTCTTTATTCTTGCATTCCAATAGGTAAATTCAGGCTCTAAGTGCAACACCTAAGTTAAAAAGCAGACATCGCTCGATGTCTGCTAGATTAAATGCCTTCCGGTAGCAGCGGGTGCCGGACGAGAATCATTCCCACTCGATTATAAACAAGCCGCAAAAACCCAGTAAATACGTGGGTCTCGAGGTAGCCTATTTCATTAATACCATGTTCAGAATTTGTTGCTAATCGACACGAAAATCCCCAATTCTCGCAGCAAATCATTTCTTCTCTAAACCAAATCCGGCCGGCTCGACAATGGTCAGCTCATAACGAGTTGTTCTGCCACCACCTGGTAGCGGCGTAATGATTCCCTTGGCAACCAGATCTGAAAGATCACGACTCGCTGTTCGATTGGGACACTTGGTAATCGCTTCATGTTTTTTTGTCGTTATCCCACCTTCAAAGCCCTTGCGACCTTCAGCAAATACACGCGATACCATCCTGGCCTGCCGGTCATTCAGCTGATCGCCATAGGCTTTATAGAATCGTGTCTTGGCCAAGACAAAGTCTACTTCTTCCCTGGAAATTTCCTGTGCCTTGATTATTGTATCAGCGAAATAATCAAGCCAAACGTTAACATCCAGGCTTCCACGGCTCACTTTTTCCAGCTGAAGGTAATAGGATCTTTTGTCTCCCTCTATCGCCGTGGCAAGACAGGCCGTGGTCGGATATCCAAGCGACTGCGAAAGCGCATGATCAGCAATCGCCCTGCCAACTCGCCCATTACCATCATCAAAGGGATGAATCACCTCGAACCAAAGGTGGGCAATCCCTGCTCGGGCAAGCCCAGGTATCTTCTTCTCCCCATTCAAGAAGCTTGTCTGGTTGTACCAGTCGATAAACCTCGCCATTTCATCCGGCACCTGAGCCGCTGGCGGAGCTTCGTAATGAACTTTTTCACGCCCGTAAGGCCCGCTAATAATCTGCATTGGTGAAGGATCGTTGCGATATACACCTCGCAGAATAGACGTGTAGCGCTGCTCGGGAACCGCCATGGATTGCCAATTACCCAGCAGGTCATGTGTCAGCGATGTTCGCCAGTTCTTGCGAATGTCCACCAGCAGCGAAGCAGCCCCCGCCGCTTTCTGATCTGAGTTATCCGGTAACGTATCCGATGTAATTAAAGAGAGTAGAGATGACCTGACCGACTCTCTATCCAGATCCTCGCCCTCAATGGCGCTGGTTTTGATGGCCTCGGAAAGCATCAAATCAATCGTAGCATCCTCTTGAGACGCCATTGGCAGAGCCTCAAAGCGGCCGACCAGACGCTCTGAGTTTATGCGAAATTCGAGTTCCCGGCCTTCGAGCGCACGCTTGTCATAACGAAAGTCTGGCCAGCCTGATTGTTGCCATATCCACCTCATGGCGCGATTGTAGCGCTCATTCGCGCCATATTCTATAAATTTATGGCGCGAAAATAGGTTTTAATCACGCCTTTTACCCATCCGAGAAGAGACAATCACCATGCGGCTCAACAGGACAACAGGACAACAGGACAACAGGACAACAAATATAAATCAATCCACCAGCGCCAACGGCTAAACTTCGTAAGGCGGCACAAGCACTTGACCAGGAGGGCTTCGTGCTGAATGCCAACCACTGAGTTTTTGCCACTGGATCCCAGTGCGGTCAATGTTAAATCATTTGATTGCAGCAAGGATGCCATTAACACCTATCTGCACCGCCACGCAGCAAAGAATATGGCGTTAAATCTAAACCGAACCTTTGTTCTACCCTATACAACCAAAGGAAGTTCAGAGAAGTCTCACGTAGCCGCTTACTACACCTTGGCTCATCAGACATTGGTTCGCGAAGAACTGCCTGATCCTTCCCGCCTGCCGCGCTACCCCGTGCCCGTAATCCTGCTTGCTCAACTCGGGGTCGACCAACGATTCCATCGACAAGGTCTGGGGGCTAAAACGCTGGCGCATGCGCTCAGGCATGCCTATCAAATAACGAGCAACCCAAATGGCATACCCGCTCTGGGCGTCGTTCTTGATGTGCTTGATCAGGGTGCACTGGCCTTCTACCGATCCTTCGACTTTTTCTTGCCATTGACGGACAACCCCATGAAGCTGTTCGTGCCCATAGCATCCCTGGAGACCCTGTAAGGACCTGCCGTTGAACCCGTACAAAAACACCATGTTACAATATCCTGCTCACCATAATAGCCAGACTCAGGCGGTTAATCAGGTCATATTGATAGTCACCACTGTATTGATTGTCCAGGTTGTCCGCTACCTGTGTGATGTTACCCACCGGGTCATAGCTGTAGTCTAAATCCTGTATCGTGCCCACCTGTTGGCCGGTCAGCTGGTAACTTTGATCAAAGGTCCGGCTTAGGGTCAGGCCGTTGCCCTATGTCAGGTTTTCAACACCACCAAAGGGCAGGTAGCTGATATTATTGGCCAGGGTTTTTGTGATCGATGTTCCGCCATCGTCATAGCGGGCGCTCACGCTGTTCACCTGCCCATCGATGTTGTAGCTGTAATTGACCGTTATTCCGCTGGGGTAGTGGATGGCCGTGATGCGGCTGGCCA
>JQIA01001133.1_pt1 | contig 14306 bp, 16 predicted proteins | sample 811431 | NCBI WGS metagenome assembly JQIA01 (sample SAMN02998118, study PRJNA258478) | marine sediment metagenome | biome: marine; feature: seafloor; material: sediment; isolation source: oil-polluted sediment collected from 3 locations (0.5 km, 0.7 km and 0.9 km)... | place: USA: Gulf of Mexico ... | reverse complement strand
AATGCAATAAATACATTTAAACGTGTTAAGCGGAAGGATAATCTTTCTTCAAATGTGGTATCATTCATAACTACTAAGCGATATTTATCGCGAAGTTTGTTTAACCACTTATTCTTGTTTGAGTCGTCTGTGTTTATATTCATAATATTGCGATTCAAAGATACTAATTTGTATGATTGTCGAGGACTACCTTAAAGAAAACTAGGCAAAATGAATTAAATAAAATATTTTTGTGATTTTTGAGTTATAGAAACAGAATCTATTAATTGAAAATTCGAAAACCACATATCACCCTTTTTTATACAGTTAGCATTGTATTACTGTTAGTCTTATTTGCTTGTTCAAATAAGCGAAATACTTTTGGAAGAAGAGTTTATCATAATCTTACCGCGCATTATAATGCTTATTGGAATGGGAATGAGAGTTTAAAAGAAGCAGTAAAGCAACTGGACTCTCAACTCCTGGATGATTATACACAAGTTCTTCCGATTTATAGCAATGCTGATGAGCAGCAAATAAAGGCGATCCAAAGCTATTTGGACAGAACTATTGAAAAAGCTTCAATGGTGATTCAAGATCACAGCATGAAGTTTAAATCTAAGGAACATAATAAATGGGTTGATGACTGTTATTTGTTAATTGGGAAGGCTTATTTCTATAAAAAAGATTATGTAAGTGCAAGAAGAACTTTTAGTTTCATTCAGGATGAATTTAAAGAAGAAAAGATTCGTTATGATGCTAATATGTGGTTGATTAGAACCTATATTCAGGCGAAAGAGTTTGAGAAATCTCTGAGCTTACTCCGTGAATTCGATAATAATTTTGATGAATTAGAAGTTCCATATTATATTCAAAGAATTTTTTATCAAAATTATGCTCATCATTATATTCTCTCCAAGAATTACAGTGAGGCAATTCCTTATCTAGAGAAAGTCATTCAAATTTCATCAAATAAAAAGGAGGGAAGTAGGTATAGATTTATATTGGGTCAAGTTTATCATCTGAATGAAAATTTTAGTGAAGCAAGAAAACTATTTAAAGAAGTTATTAAACGAAATCCGGAATATAGATTAGAGTTTCAAGCTGAATTACATATTGCCAAAGTTTTTAATCCTGATATTGATAATTACGGAGATTTCATTAGAAAATTTGAGAAAATGCTCAGAGATGAGAAAAATCAAGACTATAAAGATCTTATATATTTTGCCATGGCAGAGATCGCCAAAAAGAATAATATGTTGGATGATGAGATGAGTTTCTTAAAGCAATCAGTTATGTATGCTCGCAATGATTCTCAACAAAAAGTTGCATCCTCAATTCGTTTGGCAAGAATTTATTTTGATCAAGATTTATATCAAAAGGCAAGTGTTTATTATGATACTGTAAAACAATTTATTCGAAAGGATTATCCGGATTATCAGAATATCGTGAAACGAACAGATTTATTATCTGTTCTAGTAAATAACCATCAAGAAATATTGAAACAGGATTCATTACAATTGCTTGCTTCTATGCCTGAAAGTGATCGAAATGAAATCATTTCGGATTTAATTGAACAGAAAAACATTCAGAAGGAAAAAGCTAAAGCCAAAAATGAATCTCCCAATTTTATTCCTGTAAATCAATATACTGACAATCAAAGAACATCCAATAATGCTGGAGCTTGGTATTTCTATAATCCTACAAATATAAGTTATGGCTATTCAGAATTTATGAGGAAATGGGGTAATCGTAGTCGAGAGGATAACTGGAGGTTGCTAGATAAGCAAATTGCTGTGGCATTAGAAGTCCTTAAGCCCGAAGAACTCGATCAAGAAGGAGAAACAGAGAAAAAGTTAAATAGAGAATCTGAATCTCCTAACGATTTTGCACCATATTTAAAAGAGATTCCTCTCACTCCAGATGCACTTCAAAGGTCAAATCAAATTATTATTGAGGCTTATTATGAAAATGGATTTTTGTATGAAGATGGCTTAGAAAGAAGTGATCTAGCTATTGAGTGTTTTGAAGCAATGATTGACAGATATCCTAGAAACATTCATTTACTCAATTCTTACTACCATTTATATCTTTTACATAAAGACTTAAATAATATAGCTCGTTCAGATGATTATAAAAATTTAATTCTAAGAGAATTCCCAGATAGTGGGTATGCTGGATTGATTAATGACCCAAATACCGAGATTCAAATTGGCTCTCAAAATTTAGAGTCAAACTCATTATATTCACAAGCATATTCTGCCTATATCAATAAGCAATATTTTACTTCTATTGAAATTTGTAATACTGGATTATCCGACAATAAGGATCTGGGATTATCGCCCAAATTTGATTTCCTTAGAGCCCTTTCTTTAGGCAAAGTTGAGGTGGCTGACTCATTGATTTTCAGTTTGGAAAGAATAATTGTAAAATATCCTGATCATGAACTGGCCGAACAGGCAAATAATATTCTTTCTATATTAATTTTAAAAAACACAGAAAATATTGATATAGAGACAGATACAAGCAATGTGCTACAAGAAGAGATAAGCCCTTATAATTATAAGCAAGCATCTTCTCACAATTATATTTTGATGATTGAAGGAGGAAGTGTAAATTTGGATTCTCTATCATATAATTTAGCAAATTTTAATCGTAAGATTAAGGATTATAATGAACTTACAATTTCGAGTTTTGATTTTTCAGAAACTCATAAACTTATATTAATTGCACGTTTTAAGAATTCGCAAGCAGCTAAAGAATACGAAGATCAACTAATTGCTGATCAGGCGGTAAATAGATCATTGAGTACATTAAAAGAAGAACGATTTTTAATCTCAAATGATAATTATGTACTATTTTATCAGCTAAAGAATTTAAATGAATATCTAGATTTTTATAATAGATATTATCAATGAAAAAGAAAAAATGAATATGGCAAAAACTAATGGACTAGAGACTCCCTCTCGTAACTCTCTCGGAAATGGTACAACTGTAAAAGGTGAAATTGAATCAAATGGAGATTTTAGAATTGATGGTACTTTAATAGGTATTATTAGAACAAAGGGCAAAGTTGTAATAGGATCTACAGGAAATGTAGATGGAGAAATTTACTGTCAGAATGCAGAAATTGAAGGTGTAGCCAATGCTCAAGTTACCGTTGAAGATCTTCTTACTATTAAATCAAATGCAAAACTTACAGGTGATGTAAAAACTGGAAAATTAGCAATTGAATCAGGTGCGCAATTTTCTGGAACTTGTAAAATGGGTGCTAGTATAAAAGAAAGTGTTAAGATTCCAATTTTAAACTAAGATTGTAATATTAAAAAGCAGTTAAAGAGAAAACTAGGGAATTACGGTAAATATTCAAGTATTGCATTTCAAATGCTTGGGATTATCCTAATTGGTGTATTTGGAGGTTTCAAATTAGACCAATTGTTCGAGCTGGATATACCTGTTTTTACAGTGATATTGTCGGTTTTATCTGTTGTTTTTGCAATTTATACAGTAACTAAAGACTTACTAAAAAAAGACAAAGAATGAATTCTGTTTATTTAAGTTTTCTAAAGAGATTATTTATTTTCTCTACAATTATTGGCCTCCTGTCATTTCTGTCTATTATAACTCTACCTCCAGAGTTTGTGAGTGTTGCAATGCCATATTTATTATTGTTTTTCTTTTTAGTAACTTCTCTATCACATTATTTTGTTCTGAATGCTATCAATCAGAGAACAAGTCGATTCGTGAACTATTTTATGATCTCTATATTCGTAAAACTAGTATTCTATAGTGTTTTGATAGTGCTCTATTCTATGCTGAATAAAGAAGATATTATCCCCTTCATTATTATTTTCGTTATTTTCTACTTATTCTTTACTGTATTTGAGCTTTCTGAAATCCTTAAAGCCACAAAAAAGGATATTGATAAGTCTAAATAGAACTACCTTTACTTAAATATACTGAATACTCATGATTTATATTACAAGAAGAGAACGTTTTAATGCAGCCCATCGTCTCTTTCGCGACGATTATACAGATGCTCAGAACTTAGAGGTTTTTGGTAAGTGTTCTAACCCCAATTGGCATGGACATAATTACCATTTATATGTAACTATAAAAGGAGAAGTTAATATAGAAACGGGCTTTTTAATCAATTTAAAAGATTTGAGTCGAATAATAAATGAAAAAGTAATTGAAAAATTAGATCATAAAAATATTAACATTGAAGTTGACTTTATGGAAGGCAAGCTTGCATCCTCAGAAAATCTTGCAATTTCCATTTGGGAGGAACTTGAAAGCCCATTATTAGAATTAGGTGCTCATCTTCATAAGGTTAAGTTATATGAATCCGAGAATAATATTGTTGAGTATTTAGGATCAAATTAGTTTTACACCCACAATTATTTATGATGGCAAATAAAAAAGAATTTATTGGTTATAAAAGAATTGATAGTTATAATCAAGAAGCTACAGAAGAATTAAGTAAGCATTATAAGGAAGTTTTAAGGCTTTTAGGAGAAGATCCAGAACGAGAAGGCTTGCTTGAAACTCCAATGAGAGTTGCAAAATCTTTGCAGTTCTTTACTCAAGGTTATGCTCAGGACCCTGTTGAGATTTTAAAATCGGCAATGTTCAAAGAAGATTATCGGGAAATGGTAATTGTAAAAGACATAGAAATTTATTCGCTTTGTGAACATCATATGGTCCCTTTTATTGGGAAAGCACATGTGGCTTATATTCCCAATGGCTATATTACAGGACTAAGCAAGATTGCACGAGTTGTAGAGGCTTATGCTCGGAGATTGCAAGTACAAGAGCGTTTAACAACGCAAATTAAAGAAGCAATTGATTCAACTTTGAACCCTTTAGGTGTAGCTGTTGTGATTGAGGCAAAGCATTTATGTATGTCGATGAGAGGTGTGCAAAAACAAAGTTCTGTTACTACAACCTCCGATTTTACAGGTGCTTTTAAAAAAGAAACTACTCGTGCGGAATTTATTCATCTAATCGGATCGAATCTGCATTAATTGTTGCATTATGTAAGTTTTGAATACGATTAAAGGTGTTCCATAAATTAAAAGCTTGACTTTATAAATTTATACCTACTTTTGCTGCGTTTTTTAAAATATAATTAAATGAAATGTTAGCGATATATTTATTCTATTAAGAATTTGATTATCTGAATGTTTCACTCGAAAATAAAAATTAACAATAAGTATATGAAAGCATATGTGTTTCCCGGTCAGGGAGCTCAATTTGTAGGTATGGGGAAAGATCTTTATGAAAATTCCGCAAAAGCCAAAGATCTTTTTGAGAAAGCAAATAGTATATTAAAATTCCGAATTACGGATATTATGTTTGCTGGTACTGATGAAGAACTAAGACAAACAAAGGTTACTCAACCGGCCATCTTCTTACATTCTGTTATTTTGGCGGCAACTTTAGGAGATGATTTTACTCCAGATATGGTTGCAGGTCATTCTTTGGGTGAATTTTCCGCATTAGTTGCTAATAAAACGCTTTCATTTGAAGATGGACTAAAGTTGGTCTATGCCAGAGCTTTAGCAATGCAAAAAGCTTGTGAGGTAAAACCCTCTACAATGGCTGCCATTATTGGCTTGGAAGATCAGGTTGTAGAAGAAGTTCTGAAATCTATAAATGATGTAGTGGTTCCAGCAAATTATAATTGCCCTGGTCAGTTAGTTATCTCGGGTACTATTGAAGGAATTCAAGAGGCTTGCGAGAAATTAAAAGAGGCCGGTGCTAAGCGTGCTCTTCAACTTAAAGTTGGAGGAGCTTTCCACTCACCATTAATGGAACCTGCTCGCCTAGAATTAGCTGAGGCGATCAATAATACAAAATTCAACGAAGGAATTTGTCCTATTTATCAAAATGTAACTGGTCAATCTGTTACTGATCCAGAAATTATTAAAACTAACTTAGTTTCTCAATTGACCTCCCCAGTTAGATGGAGCCAAATTATGCAGAATATGATTGCTAATGGAACCAAATCTGTAACTGAAGTTGGACCTGGAAAAGTATTACAGGGATTATTCAAGAAGGTTGATCGGAATCTTGAAACTCAGAGTGCTTAAAAACATAAAGTTTATTTAAAAAAGGGATGATTTTCATATTGAAAATCATCCCTTTTTTGTTATTATGTAGTTATTTATGACTTCGTCATGTTATTAAGTATTCCTATCTTTGTTATTGCTCTAAAATATTAGCAATTCCATGAAGCATCTCTTTATTTTAAAATCTTATTTCCTCTTTTTATTCAGAAGTCAATCTAGGTATAGTATTCATTCTCCTTTCGTTTATGAATTGCTTACAAAAACTATTAAAACGAAAGAATATGACGATAGTTATCAGATAATTAAAAAGCTTAGAGCAGAATTAAAAGCGAATAATCAATTTATTCATATTGATGATTTTGGAGCAGGATCTCGAAATAATAAAGCATTGAAGATTAAAAGAAGGGTTGCTGATATAGCAAAACTCACTTCTGTAAGAGACAAGTATGCAAAAATGCTATTTAGATTGATTAGTCATTTCAAGCCTCAAACTATATTAGAACTTGGAACATCACTGGGAATTAGTAGCGCACTTTTTTCTGTGGCAGCCCCTAAATCTGAAATTCACACCATCGAAGGATCTGAAGAAATTCTAAATGTTGCTAAAAGAAACTTCAGTAGTTTAGAATTGAAAAACATTAATTGCACTAAAGGTCTATTTGATGATGTTCTTCCAGCAAAATTGAAAGCAATAAATAAATTGGATTTCGTGTTTTTTGATGGAAACCATCGGAAGGAACCAACTATTAAGTACTTTGAACAATGCCTGGCCTATAAGCACAATGAAAGTGTTTTTGTTTTTGACGACATTCACTGGTCAGAAGGAATGGAAGAGGCTTGGAGATATATTAAAGCTCATCCCGAAAGCATTGTTTGCATCGATCTTTTTTTTATGGGAATTGTTTTCTTTAAAAAGGAATTAAGCAAGCAAGAATTTATTTATAAATTATAGATTCTTTTGCTACATTTGTGTAAATACGGTAGGCAGTGGTCGATAATAAAGCTTATGGAATGTTTTTTCAAAAATATTTATTGATCTTTGCGTGCACGACCTAATTTAAAAGAATAAATATTTTAACCATGAGTGAAGCAGTTATAAAATTAAAAGATATACAAAGGTATTTTTATGTTGGTACAGAAACAGTGAAAGCTCTACGTACCATCACACTAAATATTAAAAGGAATGAATTTGTTGCCTTAATGGGTCCATCCGGATCTGGTAAATCTACTTTAATGAATATATTGGGATGTTTGGATACCCCAACTTCTGGCACATATATTCTGAATGGTAATGATGTTAGTGAGATGCTAGATAATGATTTAGCTGAAGTAAGAAATAAAGAGATAGGGTTTATTTTTCAAACATTTAATTTATTACCCCGATCTACTGCTTTAGAAAATGTTATGCTTCCTTTAATTTATGCTGGATATAATAAGGCTACCAGAATTGAAAAAGCTGAAAAAACTTTAAATTCAGTACAATTATCAGATCGAATACAACATAAGCCAAATGAACTTTCAGGTGGTCAGCGTCAGAGAGTTGCAGTGGCACGTGCACTAGTAAACGAGCCTTCTATAATACTGGCAGATGAACCAACAGGAAATCTGGACTCTAAAACTTCTATAGAGATAATGGGTTTATTAGAAGAGATCCATAGGGCTGGAAATACAATTATTGTTGTAACGCATGAAGAAGATATTGCCCAACATGCACATAGGATTATAAGACTTATAGATGGAGAAATTGCTTCAGACGAGGTAAATGAAAATGTTAAAACCATTGCAGATTACCAAATGTAATATATACTCTTATGAGTAAAAAATGGAAGATATACACCAAAACAGGAGATAAAGGAGAAACTTCATTAATTGGAGGGACTAGAGTTCCTAAATATCATGTACGGATTGAAGCCTATGGTACAGTTGATGAACTGAATTCTTATCTAGGATTAATCAGAGATCAAGATATTGGTGATAAACTGAAGAAACAATTATGTCGGGTTCAAGAATGTCTGTTTATTATTGAATCCTCTTTAGCTACCGATACTAATGTTCGGATTGATAAAAAGCTACCACAAATTAAAGAAGAGGATATTCAATTACTGGAAACAGAAATTGATAAGATGAACGAAATACTCCCCGAATTAACAAACTTTATCCTCCCTGGAGGAAATACTCTTTCTTCATTTAGCCATATTGCAAGGACTGTTTGTAGAAGAGCAGAAAGGGTTACTTTAAAGCTCTCAATTACAAATAAAGTAGAAGAATTAAACTTAATGTATCTAAATCGGCTCTCTGATTATTTATTCGTATTGTCAAGAAAATTTATTTACGATAATAACGATCAAGAAATTGAGTGGAAGCCTTAAATGATTAGTTTTTATCGACTTTTACAAAAATAATGTAGATAAATAATGCATTTTTTCTTGACTTGTGTCAAAAAAAAATTATTTTTGCAAAAAATCACACCTTAATAGGCATAATATGTATTGGACACTTGAACTAGCATCAAAATTGGAAGACGCTCCCTGGCCTGCCACAAAAGAAGAACTAATCGACTTTAGTATTAGATCTGGAGCACCAATGGAGGTTATTGAAAATCTTAGTGAAATAGAAGATGAAGGTGATGTATATGAAAGCATAGAAGATATCTGGCCGGATTATCCAACTCGAGAAGATTTCTTCTTTCATGAAGATGAATACTAAAAAACAAAAAATGTCCTGAATACTTCAGGACTTTTTTTTTGATAGCAGATAGCAGATAGCAGAAAGCAGAGAGCAGAAAGCAGAAAGAAGATTTTAAAAGGGTGATTTATATCCTACTTAAAGAAAGAAAAGTTTACATTCCCATATTTCCGGGTTTCAACAAATTTTTCATGATTAGAAAAATCGGTTTTCTGGGAATGTTCTACTATCAACAATCCATTATCTGAAATTTTATTGTTTGCAAATACAACATCTGGGATAGTATCAATTTCATCTAAGTCGTAAGGGGGGTCTGCAAAAACTAAATCGAATGTTTCTTTATTACTATTCAGGAACTTAAAAACATTTGATTTATAAACAATTACATTATCAAAATTAAGAGCTTGTGCTGTTTTTTTAATAAAATCGACACATCCATAGTTTAAATCCACAGACTTAACACTAAGGCAGCCTCTACTGGCAAATTCTAAGCTTATGCTACCTGTACCTGCAAAAAGGTCTAAGACTCTTAGGTCTTCAATATAGAGTTTGTTATTAAGTACATTAAATAATCCTTCTTTAGCAAAATCTGTAGTTGGTCTAACTGGAAGGTTTTTCGGAGGATGCAAACGTTTTCCTTTATAAGTTCCGCTTATAATTCGCATGAGCTAGCATTTAAGAGATTATAATAATGATTAGAAGGAATATCATCCAATACATAACTATATGTATAGAAATCGTTTCTTTCCATTAAATAAATATTTCTAACATACTTATAAAGAATTTCATATAATTTAGAACTCTTATCAATTTCTCCCATTAAAGTTAGATCTACATTTTCTGGATTTAACTTTTGCTGTTCCATAACAAAAATAATGAAGTAGATAAAGTCTTCTTTAGTACGGAAGGCAAAGCTGTTAAAGAATGCTAAATTTGAATCTTCAAGAATAATTAGATCAAAACTTGACTCTCGAACATTTAAGAAAACACTTTTAGGCATTTCTTGATTCTTATGTTTTATAAGTAAGTTTTCTATCAATGTAGATGAGAAGTGGTGAATACTATAATTAATAAATTTTTCCTTTATCAATTCTTGCACATATGTAGGAATAGCGAATACATTATAAGCTTGGAGGTTTGGCAATTTATCAAAAAGGATGATCTCGTCACTATCTATTTTATGATTGAATTTGAGAAATGTATCTAATGAATCCTGATTGAAAAGAGGAGCTGGAACTAAGGCCGATTTATTTCCTTCAAATAATACGATTACTTTATTAAACCTGCGTTTAATTATATCTATTGAATCTATAACTTTACTTAAAGACTGACAAAGCAATATATAATTGTCAATTTCTTGGATGCTGTATTTCTCAAGAGCCAAATATTTATTCTTTTCTTGATCAAGGATGGAAAATGAAAATCCATCCAGAGAAATCTGGATGGATAGTATATGATTATTTTTCAAAGAAGATTGATGGCTTCCAGCTTTAAAAAGCGCTTTATCTATATAGCTATATAATTTGATAATGTTGGAAGACATCTTAGATGATTTAGGAATTAGAATTCCCAGTTACCATCAGTAGAAGCTTCTGTCATAGAACCTACTTTAAGACCTTGGAATCTCTCTAATTCTTTATTCTTTCTAATTAAGTTCAGAATTAATTGATCATCCATACCTAAAAGGAAATCTTTAGAGAAAGCAGAAATTTCGAAAACGTTAATTTTTACACTACTTCTGTTTATAGTACCAGCAGCAAAATTAAATTCAACTCCTTCTGAGAATGGAATATATCGAATAAAATCTGCTCTGAAATTAGCTCTATGTTTAAATAATGAATCTGCTACGTTAATATAGGATGTAGTATCATTAATTGTTTTTGTGAAAGTTGTATCATTAGGATCAGGAATTATATTTACAACAGGAATCTCACCATTGCTAATGAAATCAACTAATGTATCTAAACTTCCAGTATATTTATTGTGAATTGCTTTATAAGCGATCTGACAATTTCTTATGTCTTTCAATAAATCAATAACGATTCTCTCTCTTCTATCTTTTTCGTTTTCGAAACGAACAGGCTCCATGATGCTCATCACAACTTTATAGCCTAAAAATAAAATTACTAACCAAAGACCAATTTTTATATAAATGCTTTTCATATGATAGGGTTTTATTAACTGCAAATTTATAATTTTTTTTAAATAAACGATTTATTTATGACTATTAAAACAAAATTTAGTTGCAATTCAAATTCACTCTAACTAAAGAAGTTCAAAAGATGGTATTTCTTCAATAAATTTATAACTTGAGTTTTTATAATCCATCTTGCAACAATAATGTTCTAGTCCGTTAGTAACAATAAGAAAATCAACCTTTAAACTCATATTGTATCGCGCAATTTGCTCAAAAGTATCTTGACTAATCTTTATTTCTGGTGCTTTACACTCAACTATAATGCCAGCTTTCCCTTTTTTATTATAAATTACTATGTCGGTTCTTTTATTGAGGGTGTTAACCTTTAAGCCTTTCTCAATTGCAATTAATCCTTTAGGAAATTGTTTTGTAATATGTAAGTACATTAAAAAATGTTGCCTTACCCATTCTTCTGGTGTTAATATCAGGTACTTTTTCCGAAATTCGTCGTAGATCTCGAATTTAGATCCCTTCTTTTTAATTTTAAACTTGTAAGCAGGAAGATTTAGCTTTTTCATTCGTATTCAAATGTAGCAAAAATTCATATGTTTTGAAGAGGATGGATAAACAATCTTCTATGAAAACTGTATAATAATGGCTATTTTTGTTTAATATGAAAACTAAAAAAGAAATTGTAGAAAATTGGTTACCAAGATATACTGGCACTGAGCTTGAAGAATTTGGGGAATATATACTACTTACTAATTTTAGTAATTATGTAGAACTTTTCGCTGAACAATATAATGTTGAGATTAAAGGAGAAACTCGCCCTATGCCAAGTGCAACTCATGGCAATATATCTATTATTAAATTTGGAATGGGAAGTGCAAATGCAGCATCAATCTTGGATCTGTTGAGTGCAATTAAACCAAAGGCTTGTCTTTTCTTAGGGAAATGTGGTGGTCTGAAAAAGAAAAATAAATTGGGCGATTTAATTCTTCCAATTGCAGCAATTAGAGGAGAGGGTACTTCCAATGATTACTTCCCTAAAGCAGTACCAGCTTTGCCAGCCTTTAATATGCAAAAAGCAATTTCAACAACAATTAGAGGTTATAAAAGAGATTACTGGACAGGTACAGTTTATACTACTAACAGAAGAGTTTGGGAGTATGATGAGAAATTCAAAAAGTATCTGCGTAAAACACGGGCAATGGCTATTGATATGGAAACTGCAACTATTTTTATTGTGGGCTTTGCCAATGAAATTCCTACTGGAGCATTATTACTTGTTTCAGACCAGCCTATGATTTCTACGGGAATTAAAACTGATCAAAGTGATCTTGAAGTAACTACAAATTTCGTAGATGAACATTTAAAAATTGGAATCGACTCTTTAGAAATGCTAATCAATAAAGGAGAAACTGTAAAGCATTTATATTTCGATTATAATGAAGAATAATCTATGAAATTTGAACAGATACTCGAAAATCTAAAGAAAAAAATATATCATCCTATCTATCTCCTAGCAGGAGAAGAAGCTTTTTTTATAGATGAGATTTCCAACTATATCGAAAACAATGTTTTGGGTGAGATGGAGAAAGAATTTAATCAAACGATATTATATGGTAAAGAAGTAGATGTTGCAAAAATCATTGGTGCTTCGAAGCGTTTTCCCATGATGTCTGAATATCAAGTTGTGATTATTAAAGAAGCTCAAGAGATTAAAAAGATTGATGAATTAGCTGTCTATGCTAAAAACCCACTAAACTCTACACTCTTAGTTTTATGTTATAAGTATAAAAAATATGATAAGCGTAAGGCACTTGCAAAAATAGTAAATAAGCAAGGGGTCTTATTTGAATCAAGTAAGTTATACGATAATCAAGTTCCAGATTGGATTAATAATCAGTTGAATAAAAGGGGATATAGGATTCGCCCAAAAGCCGCTGTGATGCTATCCGAGTTTTTAGGGACTGATTTAAGTAAAATCTCAAATGAGATCGATAAATTAGCAATTAATCTCCCTGTTGGCACTGAAATTACTGATGATGAAATAGAGAAAAATATTGGAATCAGTAAGGATTATAATGTTTTTGAACTCCAAAAGGCTATTGGCAAAAGAGATGAGTTTAAGTCTAATCAAATTGTGAGCTATTTCGCTGCTAATGAGAAAGATAATCCATTAATAAAAGTTACTGGGGTTCTCTATAATTACTTTAGCAAGCTTTTAATTTTTCATCAGCTAAAAGATAAGAGTAAAAATAGTGTTGCCTCGGCTTTATCAGTGAACCCTTTCTTTGTGAACGATTATCAAATGGCAGCAAGAAATTATAGTATCCCCAAATTGGCTAACATTATTCACACCCTAAGAGAGTATGACCTTAAATCCAAAGGTGTAGGTAATATTTCGACTCGAGATGGAGAGTTGTTGAAAGAGATGATCTTTAAAATTCTGCATTAAAAAAATCAGCTATTAAATTTATGGTCTTTGACCGGTCAATGACCGTTTGTTATTTGTAAATCTTTGCTACAAGATCTTCATGTTTTTTCAGAATAAATTTTCTTCTGAGTTTTAATGTAGGTGAGAGTTCTCCGGATTCTACTGTCCAAGAATCGCTAATAAGTTCAAATTTTTTCACTTGTTCGATATGATCTAAGAAAGTATTGAGTTCCTCAATATCCTTTCTAATTCTATTCACTACAATAGAATTGTTAATGATGTTTTCGTTAGTAGAAAATGGAATGGATTTAATTTCACACCAGGAACGTAAATATTCAAAATTGGGATGAATAATTGCAGAGGTGAATTTTTGATACTCTCCAACAACCATAATATTCTCTATAAATGGCGATTCTTTGAGTTTGTTTTCAACTACCTGAGGTGCTACATATTTCCCTCCTGAAGTTTTAAATACTTCTTTTTTACGATCTGTTATTCTTAAAAAACCTCCATTAACTATTTCTCCTATATCGCCAGTCTTAAACCATTCTCCGTCAAATGCCTTTTTTGTTAATTCCGCTTGATTAAGATAAGCTTGCATTACACTGGGTCCTTTACATAAGATTTCCCCGTCGTTAGCAATTTTTATTTCCACACCTTCGATTGGTTTACCAACAGTATTAAACATAAAACCACCTGGTTTGAAAGTTTGCACAGTTACAACAGGGGATGTCTCAGTTAAACCATAGCCTTCAATAATTGGGATTCCTGCGGCCCAAAAGATTTTTGTAATCTGCAGTTGTAAAGAAGCACCTCCACAAACAATCTGTTTCACATTGCCTCCTAAAGCTTTTCGCCACTTATTAAATACTAGTTTCCGAGCAATGAATAGTTGGATTCTATAAAAAAATCGTTTTTTATAATCTATTGTATATGATTTAGCCAATCTTAAAGCCCACTGAAATAAGAGTTTTTTGATTGGGCCTAATTG
>JQIA01001132.1_pt1 | contig 14309 bp, 14 predicted proteins | sample 811431 | NCBI WGS metagenome assembly JQIA01 (sample SAMN02998118, study PRJNA258478) | marine sediment metagenome | biome: marine; feature: seafloor; material: sediment; isolation source: oil-polluted sediment collected from 3 locations (0.5 km, 0.7 km and 0.9 km)... | place: USA: Gulf of Mexico ... | reverse complement strand
TAACCACAAGGGATTACCCCTACGAATCATCATGTTATGTAGGGGCAATCCTTTATGGTTGCCCTTAACTTAATGGTATTGATGATAGCGCCTAGGTAAGGTTTTTGCTCATTGGCTTTATTGAATGAATAGGAATATTAAATGTATGCTGAATTATTAAAACAGTTTGAGAACAGCAAAAATTTAGGTGGTAAAGCATGGCAACATGCAATAAATATTGATTTAATTGAAAAAATTAACATCGAAGATTGTTCATTGCATTGCTTTCATTACCAACAGATGTTAGAAATGTTAATTAAATATCTATTAGAAGATAAAAGTAAACATGGTTTATACTCAAGAACCCATAAATTAAATAAATTACTTGAAGAATTGATTGAATATACTACTTTTACAACAAATAAATCAAATTACAGAATGGCGATACAAGTTATCACAGTTTGTGCTGAAGAATATCGTTACAATTTCTTAATAGATTGTGAAGGTTATCGTGACAGCGTACAAATTGCCAATGAATTATTAAGAGAATTATTAGAATTTTATAAAAAATAGACATCTTTCCTAAATAACGAAAGCCATATAATCATGTATGGTTGTATGTAAGTACTAAAACTTATGCTTCAGTACTTACATACTTCATGTAGGATGTAATGAGTTTACGAATTACATCTTTCGAGTCACATTTAGATACACGATTGATGCGATTCATTCTTCATTGCATCTACATTTATATACACTTATTTAAATAATTTAGACATTTCAACTTTAGCAAATAAAATAATTTAATTTTGGTAAAAACTGGCTCTAATAATTATGAATATTGAATATCTTTTAGCTCGTTTTGTTAGAAAATTTACACCAGAATATCTGTTCAATTTTTTCTTACAAAAAAGGAATTTTTATAAAACCAGGAATTGAAACAAGTAATCCTGATAAGGCTTTGTCACAATATTTAAGTATCTTAGATAAGCAAGGAATTTCTATTGCAGGAAAAAAATGTTTACTGTTTGGATATGGTGGAAATTTTGGATTAGGATGTATGTTATTAGAACAAGGAGCAGCACACGTTGTTTTGGTGGATAAATATGCACATCCAAATACCAAACGTAATTTGGCTCTTTTGCCACGTTATGAAAAATATTTAGAATATACTGGTAAAAAAGTTTTACCTCGTTCTGATAATATTACTTTACATCATGATGATATTCAAAAACTTTCTACCACTGTAGATATTGTATTAAGTTCATCAGTTTTTGAGCATGTAGAAAATGTGGAAGAGGTAACACAATCATTATCTACTTTGATGAATCCTCAAGGTGTACAAATACATTTTATAGATTTACGTGATCATTTTTTTAAGCATCCATTTGAAATGCTTTGTTACTCTAAAAATATATGGGATAAATGGTTGAATCCATCAAGTTATTTGAACCGTTATAGAATGCTAGATTATCAACGTATTTTTGAGGCGTATTTTACAGATGTTAAAATAACTGTGTTAGAAACAAATGTTTATGAATTTCAAAAGGTTAAATCTCGCATATGCAAAGAATTTCTTACTGGTAAAAATGAAATAGATTCTATAACAAGTATTTTAGTAATTGTTAAAAAATAACTAAAAAAAATATTAATTTACCTACTTAATTTTAGGATTATATCTATAACTTCCATATATAATATTCTTAATTTAGAAAAAATTAAAGCTTCAATATATAGTTTTAATTTTTGGTTTTTTTTTACATAAAAAAATGTGAATACGATTATTGAGTATAGTGAAGAAGAAATCATGCAAAAATTAAAACATGAAGCAGCAGATTTAGATAACCTTTCAATTAGTTTACTTCAAAAGATTGAAGCAAATATGTATTATAGTGCAAAGCTTCCTAAAATAGGGACTTCTGTCTTAGCATGGGGTTTGAAAAAATGTTAAATATAACAAAACTTAATTCAATAAGTAAAAATAGAACTATTATCTCAGTAATTATAACTGCTATTATTGGGATTTTTTACTTTAATCAAAACATATATATGTTAATCAGTCATAATGACTTTCCCGAATATTTTCATCGGGCTGAACATTGGGCTGAAGGTAATTTTTTATGGACTGGTGGTTCAGATAAATTTTTATCTTTGATTGAATATATAGCAATTAAAATATCTAATATTAATAATTTCATTAATATTTATGATAATGTTAACTATATTATCCTTATATTATCTCTGCTTTCTATTTATTCATTTTTAACAACCAGAAATAATTTTGCTATTTCATTTAGGATAAGAGTATTCAGCGTATTATTTTTTTGTAGTTTACCTTATGTCATTATAAATGCTAATACTATTGAACAGTCATATTTGTTTGGTATTATATTATTGATGTGGTTATCTATTTATCATATTTCTATTCTTTCAGTTATTGTTGCGTTTTTAGTTTTTTTAGTTAGACCAGAAGGAATAATAATTATTCCGCTATTTATATTTATAATATTGTTAGATAAAGAAAATAGAAAAAGACTGATTATTAGTTTTATTTTTTTTATATTACTTCTTATAATGTATAAATTATTTGATTCTTTCCATATGCCTTATTCTTATGGTGAAAAAGAATTATTAGAAAGGAATTATGAAAAATATATTAATACTGATATATTTGATTTATTTCAACAACTATTTGTTGGATTTATACTAATACCGATTAATTATTTCTTATTAGGATTGGTTATCCTAAAATCGTATACTTATTTCCTATTTTTTACAATAGGAACGATAGTATCCTTAAAAAATAAAAAATATTATCCATATCTTGCTATTCCAATTTTGTATTTGACCATGATATTTATTTTATCTCGTGGGTTTATAAACCAAGATTTTTCTAGTATAAAATCTTACCTTTTATCTAATATGAACTGGTTTATCCCATATAATTTTATTAATAATTATTCTGGTGAATATAAAATATTACTTGATAGAATACTTGAAACTCATGCTTCTAGATTTCCAATCGCCCATCAAGGAAGATATGTATTATTTTTATATCCTTTTATTTCTATTTTCGTGGTAGTTGGTATAATATTCGTAGCAGAAAAAATATTTTCCTTAATTCAGAACATTAAATTCTATAATATATTTGTTATTTTCATAATATGCTTATTTTTAATTCCTAACATATTGGGGTATTTTTTTATTAAAAATAAGTTTAATTTAGATTCCCCTACTCATCATACTGTTCCATTACAACAAGTGGCTATTATTCTGAGAAAATTTAAAAACAGCACAAATGATTCAGTAGTTATTTATGAAAGATGCAATTCTTTTTCAAGAAGTAGGTATTTTGCTAGTTTGATGGGACACTTTACAGCATTTTCTGGTATTACGAATATATATGTAAAAGTCTGTAAAAAAGGTAATGCTGTAGTTAGAGGAATTGAAATGCAAAATCGTTTGAGTGGGGCGGTACCAGGTACTTATGTAATAGATGATAAAAATATACTCTCATCCATAAATAACAATCTTAATTTTAAATTTGAAAATAAAATAGTTGATTATAAATATAATAAATCTAATAGTTATAAAATTAACCGATTATTTAAAAAACCATCACTAGATTTGTATCGTGCATTATCAATAGATTTTGTCATTCATGATTCTAAAACCTTTTTGAGTCCCTCATTTCGAGCGAATTTGAAATTATTAGCTACATTTGAAAATTATAAAATATATGCTGTGCCTAAATAATGGAAAATAAAACACTGATACATATAATTGATTCTCTTGATATTGGAGGTGCTCAAGAAATTCTATATTCATTAAGTAAATACATAAATGAATATAAAATTATTGTTGTCATTCTTCATGGAAAACCAGAACATAATTATATTAAAAAAATACAACCATATGCTGAAATAATAAATTTATCTTCATCAAAATATAATTTACCTTTGATTATTTTTAGATTAGTTAAAGTTATTTTAAAAAATAAGGAAGCAATTTTTAATCTTCATCTTGAGGTAAGTAGTATATTAGGTAGTTTGGTTAATATTTTTGTTCCATTTAAAATGATTGTATCTGTTCATGCACATCCCAACCAGCTTCCAAAATGGAAAAATTGGTTATTTTATACAATTACTAAAAAAACAAATTACTATGTTGCAGAAGATAGAGATGTAGTTGAATACTTACGTCAATATAAAATTAATGATGAAAAAATAAAATTTATTCCTATTGGGAGTGAAAGAATTACTTTTATAGAAGAAGTAAATAAAGATATTAAAAAAGAATTTGATATATCTCAAAAAAATATTGTTTTATTAAACATTGCAAGAATGGTTCCAGCTAAAGGGCAACGTGATCTTCTTGTTATGGCAAAAGAATTATGTGACTATTATCCTGATTTTCAATTTCATTTAATCATAGTTGGTTATGGATATGAACATGAACGTTTAATTAATATTGCAAAAAAATATAATTTAGAAAAAAAAGTAACTTTTGCTGGTAAAAGAGTTGATTTACATAATTTATATTCTATAGCTAATTGGTTTCTGATGCCTTGTTATGATGAGAGTATGGGAGTTGTAATTTACGAAGCATTGGGGTATCGTGTACCAGTGATTGCTTATAATTCTGGTTCAATTGGTGAAATAATACTAGATGAGGATATGGGTTTTTTAATTGAAAAAAATCCTAAAAAAATGGCAGAAATTATTGTTGGTGTTTCTGCAACTGAAATGAAAAATAAACTAAATAAAAAAGATTTAAGTTATTTTAGTGTGGAAAGAATGGTTAGTGATTATATTCAAGTGTATAACTTATTTTGTTGATAGAACATAAATATGAAAAGAAAAAAAATAATGTTTTTAGGTGGAAGTATATTTCAAATTCCACCAATTAAGTATGCTAAAAGCCAAGGACATTATGTTATTACATGTGATTATTTTCCCGACAATCCGGGTCATAAATTTACTGATGAATATCATAATGTGAGTACAACTGATAAAGATGTCATATTAAAATTATCTCGAAAACTTAAAATTGATGGAATTATAACTTATGCTTCTGATGTTTCAGCTCCCACAGTAGCCTATGTTGGAAATAAATTAGGCTTACCTTCAAATCCTTATGAATCTGTTCTTAAGTTAGTTCAAAAAGATTTATTTAGAATATTTCTTAAAGAGAATAATTTAAATTTTATAAAAGCAAATAGTTTTTATAATTTTGAAGATGCTATAGATTTTTTTGATGAAATAAAAAAACCTGTGTTAATAAAACCTGTAGATTCTTCTGGAACTAAAGGTATTTCAAAAATATTTGGACTAAATGAACTTAAAAAAGCATTTGAATATGCTCTAAAATATTCTATTATAAAAAAAGTTATTGTTGAAGAATTTATCCAAAGAAAAAATTATCAGGTCGCTGGAGATGGCTTTATAGTGGGAGAAAATTTGAAATTCAGATGTTTTGGGAATGAGCATTTTGATAATCTATGCAATCCTTTAGTTCCAATTGGTGAAAGTTTTCCTTCTGTTTTATCAAATATTATACAAAATAAAGCACACAAGAAAATTCAAACAATTTTATCTCTATTAGATATGAAAATAGGAGCATTAAATTTTGATTACTTAATAGATGAAAATGATCAAATATATATATTGGAGATAGGTCCACGAAATGGTGGGAATTTAATACCTGAGGTAACAAAACATGTTACTGGGATTGATATGATAAAATATACAGTTGATATTGCCTTAGATGAAAGTTGTAATGGTTTAAAAATGCTTAAACCAAAGGGATATTATTCTTCATATATTATTCATTCAATAAAAGATGGTATTTTAAAAGAAATTAATTTTGAAAAAGAAATAGAAAAAAATATAATTAAAAGAATGATATTTGTAAAAAATGGACAACGAGTAGAAAGATTTGATAATGCTAGTCTTGGTTTAGGGGCTTTAATTTTAAAATACGATCATCAAGATGAAATGCTTGAAAAAATGGATAATATGGAAAACTATATAAAAATTATTGTTGAATAATAAAATGGTTTCTTTCATGATCATTAAAAACATTAATTAATGTTTTACATCTTCAATAGTTCGAATAGTGTTTATAACTAAATTGTTATTAAAATATTTTTTATATTTACATCAAAACAATAAATTCATTAAATTTCAATAAGTTAATTTTCAACTAAACGTAAATGTAAAAAAATGTCCGAGCTATTGCTTACTATTATATGTGGAAAATACTGTTTTTATATTATATAAAAATTCATTTGTATTGATAACAACATTTAAAAGTATATTATTTTGCCTAATATTAAAAAAATTATTGATTTTAATCGCCCTTCTATCGCTGGTCAAGAAATGACCTATATTCAAGATGCCATTTTTAATCAAAAAGCTCTTTGTGGAAATGGATTTTATACTAAAAAATGTGTGGCACTTTTAGAACAAAGTTTTAATATAAATAAAGCTTTGTTAACCACTTCATGTACTGCTGCACTTGAAATGGCTAGCATTTTACTTGATCTTAAACCTGGTGACGAGGTTATTGTTCCTTCATATACATTTGTTTCTACTGTCAATGCTTTTATATTACGAGGTGCAAAACCAGTTTTTGTAGATATAAGGGAAGATACTTTGAATCTTGATGAGTCTAAAATAGAGTCATTGATCACGCCTAAAACACGAGCTATTTTTGTCGTACACTACGCTGGTGTGGGGGCTGAAATGGATACCATTCTTGAAATATCTCATAGATATAATCTGTTTGTAGTGGAGGATGCTGCCCAAGCTATAGGGGCTACTTATAAAAATAAATATCTTGGTACGTTAGGACATCTAGGTACTTATTCCTTTCATGAAACTAAAAATATTATTTGTGGAGAAGGTGGAGCGTTATTAATTAATGATGAGCAATTTATAGAACGGGCAGAAATTTTATTGGAAAAGGGGACAAATCGTAAGCAATTTTGTGAAGGTTTGATTGATAAATATACTTGGGTTGATATAGGTTCAAGTTATGTATTAAGTGAACTAAATGCAGCTTATCTTTATGGACAACTTGAAAATGAAAACTTAATTTACAATAAACGACTTAGTTTATTTAAAAAATATTATGAGACTTTATCGCCATTACAACAAAAAATACGTCTTCCTATTGTACCAACACATTGTGAACAAAACGGACATATGTTTTATATGATATGCAGTTCAAATAAAGAACGTCAAAAGTTGATCAATTTTTTACGAGAGAAAAATATTCAAGCAGTGTTCCATTATATTCCTTTGCATCAAAGTCCAATGGGGCAGAAGTTTAGTAAAAATAATTATTTGCCTGTAACAGAAGATATCGCAGCAAGGTTAGTGAGATTGCCAATGTTTTATGATTTAACAAAGGAAGAACAAAGTTTTGTTATTAAAGAAATTATTTCCTTCTATAAATAATGGAAATAAGCCGAAATAATAATATTTTTTTTGCTAAGACAGCTATATTTTCTCTAATTTTTCAAATTGGTGGTACAGGAATTACTTTTTTGCTGCTAATTGCGTTAGCCCGATTATTAAAAATAGAAGACTATGGTGACTATATTTATGCATTAACATGGCTAAACATTTTAGTATTAGTATCAAAGTTTGGGTTGGATATGCTATTAGTACGCTATGTTTCAGCTTATGAAAGCAAACAACAATGGGACTATTTGCGTGGTGTTATTATATGGAGTTTTAAAATTGCTTTATTATCTAGCATTATAATTACTGCCATGCTAATGTTTTCAACATGGTTATTAACTCCTAGAATTGGTGAAAATCTAGCTAACCTCTTCTACATAACATCTAGTATCATTTTGTTTGTATGCCTTGCTGAACTTGCACAGTCAATATTACGTGGATTACACCATATTATTCTATCCCAACTGTTAGGAACTGTATTACGTCCTTTTATCCTAAGTTTGGCCGTACTTACTTTATATTTTACTGATTTTACCTTGTCAGCATTTGTTATCATAGTAGCTAACCTTTTTACTGGACTAATAATAGTTACTATATCAATTATATTAACAATATATCATATACCAAAAGCTGTTAAAAAAGCTCAAGCAATAATTAAATATGAAGAATGGATAGCAACAACCTTTCCTTTGTTTATATTGTCTGGAACATTAATCCTAATAAACCAAACTGATATAGTAATGTTAGGAATTATGAAAAATACAAAAGATGCTGGTATTTATGCTTCAATAGCAAATATATCTATTTTTGTATCTTTTGGATTAGGAGCAGCTAATGCTTTTTTAGCTCCTATGATTTCCAAACTACATTCTTTAGGTGATAAACAAAAATTACAAGACTTAGTAACGAGAGTGACCAGAGGAATTTTTGTATTTACAATTTTAGCTAGTATATTCCTAATTATTGTAGGAGAATCGTTATTATCTTTGTTTGGAAAAGAATTTTTAGTTGGTTATTCATCATTAATAGTTCTTTTGCTAGGACAAATAGTTAATTCTTTAGCTGGTTCTGTTGGTTTACTAATGACAATGACAGGAAATCAAACGTTAGTGGCAAAAGTATTTACTATTAGTGCAATTTTGAATATAACATTAAATTTCATTTTGATCCCAATACTAGGAATGTTTGGAGCGGCAATAGCTACTGGTATGAGTATAATTTTTCGGAATATAGTATTATTATGGTTTGTAAAAAAATATATTGGAATAAATTCAACAATATTTGGGGTTAATCATCGAAATAATTATTTATAATCAGAATAATTAAGATATTTTATCTTGAAAACATATAGATTAATAAAACAATATGGATATATTTAGAACTATAAATTTTCAAAGGTATATCCATCCAAAGAATTTTTATTTAAAATATTTGTATTAATTAATTTTTTTAATAAAATTAGGAAAAGTAAAATGATAAAACCAAATTTTTTTTTGATAGGTGCCCCAAAGTGTGGAACAACTGCATTCAGCGAATATCTACGTTCTCATCCTGATATATTCATGACTGTTCCAAAAGCACCTCATTATTTTTCTACTGATTTGCCTTATTTTAGAGTAGTTACCCAATTGGAAGATTATTTAGAATTATTTAAAAAAAGAGAATCACAACTTATTATAGGTGAAGCTTCTACATCATATACATTTTCCACTGTGGCATTAGATAACCTCTATCAATTTAATAAGGATGCTAAACTACTAATGATGGTACGTAATCCTATAAATATGGCTTATTCTTTATATTCAGAACATTTTCTGCAAGCTTGTGAGAATCAAGATAGTTTTGAAAAAGCATGGAATCTTCAAGAAAAGAGAAAAAAAGGAATTATTTTACCACCTCTTGAGCCTCTGGCAGTACAATATGGTGAAGTATGTAGCTTAGGCGGACAATTAGAACGTATATATTCCATTTTTCCACGTAAACAAGTAAAGGTTGTTATTTTCGATGATTTAGTTGCTTCTACTGTTGATGTTTATAAAGATGTGTTGTCATTTCTTAAAATTGATTATGATGGTCGTATAGAATTTCCAAAGGTAAACGAAAATAAGATTCGTCGTATAAAATGGTTAAATGTCTTCTTGCAAAAACCTCCTAAAATCATTTCTAATTCCCTTAATCATTGGCGTTTTGTAAGAAAAATCAAGAATTCTATTCTCGAAGACATTCATAAAATAAATAGTGTTAAAGTTAAGCGTACTCCTATATCAGATGACTTTCGCAAAGAATTAGCTGATTATTTCCGAGATGATGTCAAAAAATTATCTAAATTACTTGATAGAGATTTAATGTACTGGATAGATTGATATTATGAAAAAACCAAATTTTTTATTATTGGTGCTGCAATTTGTATGTTAATTCCTTTTTTTATACGTCCTATTGCCAAAATATTTGAATCCTTGTTTAACACTCTAATTTTATTAATACCTAGCAGCTCTTTATCAAAACGTCTATCAGAAGCTAATCGTAATGTTTGGAATTCTATCCATATAACTGGTAAAATGCCTTTTTTTCTTCAATCTCAAGTCATTATCATATCTTTTATTTCTCAAATCTTAATAATTCTTACAATGTATCTCTCTTTAATAGCAGTAAATATTGAAGTACCGATTCTAACAGCCACTTGGTTAGTAGCATTATTAACTATTATTACAATGCTTCCAATTACAATTGCCGGAATAGGAGTACGAGATATAAGCTTAATATTTATTTTGGGTACATTTTATGCTATACCACCAGAATTTGCTGTGATACTTTCTACATTACTACTGTTCATTGGTATGATTTTCTTTGGTGCAATTTTAGGTGGCTATTATGCGATAACTTTTGGGAAAAAAAGTAATGCTTCAAAATAATAGACATCTTTCCTAAATAACGAAAACCATATAATTATGTATGGTTATAGTAAGTAATGAAGCATAAATTATCGTATATTATAACGTAGAGACAAGGCATGCCTTGTCTCTACTACATAATGTAGGATGGTAATGAGTTTACGAATTACATCTTTCGAGTCATACCATCAAAATAAAAAATAGGCCAATATATCATGATGAGTTTCGTCTCATTGCTTAATTATTTTCTTAATTCTGCTTGCAAATAACGTTGGACAATTGTTAACTGTTTATTTAATCCTTTTGCATCCAAACAAATTGGTAAATTTTGTAATAATTGTACTGCTTTGAAGTTACCACCTAATATTTGATAGATTCTCAAAATTTGAGGAAATTCATAAGGCAATCCTAAATAATGAATATAACGAGAAAAATCATAAAAATTAGGTCGTTGTAAATTATAAATATAATAATTTGGTAGTGAAATATAACGAGAAGTTAAAATAATAATTTGATTAGATGCTAACTTTTTTACGTCAGTAGTTAATATTTGATAACCATCTTGCAATAGATTTATAGCTAATTGTCCAGCTAAAGCTGTTTTGCCTATCCCACCAATTCCTCTTATAAGTAAACGTTGGATTTTCCCAGTTCGTAATTTTTTAGTTAAAGTTTGTAATTCTTGTTTACGTCCAATAAATATTTTAGTTTTTGGGATTAAATTAGTTTGCTGTGGTTTAAAATTCCAATTGATTAATGTTGATTCACTACTAAATAATATTGGTAAACTCCATTGTTCAGCAATATTATCTATGGTATCCCAAATTTCATTAGTAGATAATAAATTAGTCATTGCACAACGACTAGCTTGTACTGCTAAATTTACTGGTTTTTGTTGAGCTAAATTAATACATAAAGCCTGAATAAAAATTTTAGCAGCTCGATCTGTTAATGCTTCTCGCATCCCTATTATATTAGGAATTCCTATTTTGATAAGAGGATCGATTAAATTATCTTTTACTAATTGACCAGATTTACAAGTTGCTAAAACCACACAACGCACTTTATTAAATATTTTAGCCAGATCATTTCCAGTAACTAATTTAGTGTTACCAACTGCATCAGAAAAAACTAAATAGGTTTGCTCATTTTTTAGTAAACCATGCCCACTGATTATTACTAAATGCCAAACTTGCTTGGATAGTAATTCAGCTAAAGTATTAAAATCCCCAGCAATTGGTGCATAAAAATCTACCATACCAGTATTTATAAAAGGTATAAGAACTGAACGTATTTGTTGAGCTTCTATATCAATATCTAAATGAATCTGTCGTTGAGTATTTTGTTGAATGGTAAATAGTAATATTTTTAATGGCCCAGTTGGAATTTGACTATTCGTAGCAGGTATACGACGATACAAAGTATAATCTGGGTGTTTGGCGATAAAACCTAAACTAGGATGGTATAAATATTCCCATGGTAAATTATCCTTAGCATTATAGTTAATTGTTAATTCAATTGGTATTCTGTCCAAGTCTAAAGCTTGCCACAATGCTAAACCGATATTTTTTAGATGATAAATATTATGAATATGGGACATTACTCTGGATATTTATTTTGCTTTACTTTATAATCTAGAAATTACTTTAAGATTTGACTGTTAGTTATTACAAACTATATAGTTTTTTGGATAGTTCTTAAATATAATAATTTGCTAATTAACTAACAACTCACAATTAATTGCAGGATTTATTATGAAAGGATATATTTTAATTGCAATACTTGGCTTATTAGTAGTCGGCTGTTCTCATAGACCTATACCAGTAGCCAAATCATATCCAGTAACTGGGCAACAAAAAATGCAGGCTGCTCATCACTGGGATGTATTAGCAACTGATGTCGCTGATCGTTTGAAAAAAACGATGGTGCTTACTTTTCCTAATGCTGATACCTTACCATCAGTGTTTGTGAAAATATCTGATGCACAAGAGGAAATTCCTTTTGGCAAAGCTTTTTATAATTTGCTTAATACTAAACTAATTCAACAAAGTTTGGTAGTTTTAACTAATGATGCCGGATTCGATGGCGAAACTTTAGTGGTTAATTATGACATGCAAGTAATTCATCATAAAGATCGACGACTAACTTATCCGCCTCCTGGTGCTTATACTACATTAGCTGGTGGTGTATGGATGATTGCTAATGCAATTGACAATTGGAAATATCTAGGTTTAGCTATATTTCCATTTACTCTAGCTGCTGATGCCGACGCTTTGTTAGATTATTATTTGCCAGGTGAAACTAATACTGAAGTGATAATTACTACGTCAGTGACAATGGGTCAACAATATGTATTTGGAGATTCTAGGATGTATTACGTTAACACTGGTGATTATGATCATTATGAAGATATTGCTAAAACTTATCAGGTGGTTAATTAATAATGAAGCAAATACTTATCTCACTTTTGCTAGTTATACTTATAGCTGGATGTTCTATATTCTCTAAAGATTATAACTTAATAACTACTAGTTACAAGGCTACTGACAAATTATTGAAAGGAGTTAAAGACATCCATCATTTAGAACCACGTAGTAATGGATCTTATACCAAACAACCAATTTTAGTAACTAGCTTTGTAAGTATTGATAATGTACAACAATCTTCTACTTTAGGACGAGTTATTGGTGAACAGATTGGTTCTCGTCTTGCTCAACGTGGCTATAAAGTAATTGAAATGAAAATGCGGACTTCTAATGTTTTTGTGCAGGAACGAACTGGGGAATTATTATTGTCTCGGGAATTACGTGAAATTAGCTTTCAACATGATGCCTATGCTGTTGTGGTTGGTACTTATGGAGCTGGTAAAGAATCAATATATGTGACAGCTAAGTTAATTCGGGCTAAAGATAGTGTTATTTTAAGTTCTTATGACTATTATATGCCAATTGGTCCAGATACCAAACGTATGTTACAAAAAAAGCATTAAACAAATTAGTTAAGATATACTAACTTCAGGTTCTCTGTATTTAGTATATCTTAACTCTCACTGATTGCTTGGTTTCAAAAATTGGCTATAAACATTACATCATGATTAATAACTAAGTCTTAAGCAATCCTTCTCTACTCTTGAATATGTTATAATTGATATTGCAATAGATAGTTAAATATTATCTTGAATCCTTGCAATCTATTAGGAACTAAAAATGCCAGCTTTACGTCCATTATTTACCAATAGTATTATTCAAACTCTACAACAAGGAGTTTCAGTAAATTTAATTGCTCAAGATGGTCAAGGTAGACGTAGATTATTAGAAGATATAAAGTTTACAGGTTTAAAAAATACCCAAGTTATAGTTTTAAACATGACTGATTATAAAGATAGTTACAAAAAATTTATAGCTACAATTTGGGAAAATTTTACAATTCGAGGAACTGTTCCAAAATCTTTAGATGAATTAATTGCCAAGGTAACAAATTCTATTGAATATAATACCATTTTAATATTACATCATTTTGATGAATTACTAAACAATTCAAATATTGATTATGATACTAGTTTTTTTGATCAACTAAATAGCATTAAGGATTGTAAAAAAATATCCCTATTATGTGTTACAAGTGAATCACATGACCAATCAGTAGTATGTATAAAAAATAAGGTTAATCGGTATTCTTGGCTAGATTTAAACAAAAAAAGATTACCAAGATTAACGTATGATGAAATTATGGTTGAATTAAAATATCGTAATTTATCTCTGTCTACTGAAGAAATTTCTCAATTTAGTAGAGTGACTTATAGTTATACCAAACCGTATAGTTTATTAAATTATCTAGTAAAAAAAATAGCTATTATTCAAATTGATAAAGAAACTATTTTTTCTGATAAGTTAAAAATATTAATTAAACAATTTCATTTAGATATGGAAAAACTTAGTAATAATAAATATAGTATTTAAGCATCAGTATG
>JQIA01001131.1_pt1 | contig 14319 bp, 11 predicted proteins | sample 811431 | NCBI WGS metagenome assembly JQIA01 (sample SAMN02998118, study PRJNA258478) | marine sediment metagenome | biome: marine; feature: seafloor; material: sediment; isolation source: oil-polluted sediment collected from 3 locations (0.5 km, 0.7 km and 0.9 km)... | place: USA: Gulf of Mexico ... | reverse complement strand
AATATTGTGGCCTTTTTTTTATTAAAGCGATATAGAAACGAATGACTAATCGAAATTATATTGCAGATTCAAACCATAGGTTCTTGGTGGTTGATAAATATAAACACCGTGTTCATTGAGGCCTAGTCCAGCTCCCCAAACGGTTGTACTTGTAGTAGATGATTTGTCTTGAAGGTTTTTAACCCATAACGTTAATCGCCACTTGTCATCTAATGAATTAAAGGCAACCGATCCATTCATGGTGCTATATCCCTGTATAGATAATACGGCGCGATTGGGAGCAAAATCATCAGGTGTTTTGATTTTTGTTGTATCTAGATGAAACAATAAATCACCTTTGCCTGCAATAGGATACTGATAATCCATTCCAGCATCTAAAGTCCACTCAGGCGAATTACCAAAACCTGTTCCTGATAGATCTTCATCGGGAGTAGGTTTGAAGTCATCATACTCCGTTTTTAAATAACCGGCTGATCCATAGATTTGGAAATTTTCTGTCATGGAATAAGTGGCATCAATTTCCATACCTTGAATATGAGCCTCTGCAGCATTGAGTAATTGTCGGACAAACAGTAATGGAGGAACCGCAACACTAACCTGGATATCTGTATAATCCATATAAAATAGTGCCGAATTAACCTGTAATTTACCATCTTCAGAACGAATTTTTGCTCCGACTTCATAATTAGTCACATATTCAGGTTCTGTAACGAAGCCATTTGCAGAGATAAGGTCAGCTTCGGTAATGAAGTCATCTTTTATTGATGAACTACGGTACCCTTTCGATACACTGGCATAAGTCTTTACAGTTTCAGATACTGCGTATCGAGTACCTAACGACCAAGAGATTGGGTTATCTTCTGTAGTAACTGTTTGTTCGGTACTAAGGAAGCCAAAAGCACCGAATATTTCACCGAAGCTACTCACATTAACATCCTTCTTATCAGACGTATATCGTAAACCACCAAAAACTGAAAGGTCTTCACTAATGTAATAATTCATGTTTGTAAATAGGGCTAGACTATTTGTTGTGAAGTTCCTTTCTTGTCCATCTAAAACATCAGGAAATGGAGGGAATCCAATGTTAGCTAACCATGCAGCGCCAAATAGTGGATACACATCACGGTTCTTAACGTCGGAATCTAAGTAGTACAGGCCGACTATGTAATCAAAAGTGTCGCTCTCAGGAGAAGTAATTCGAAATTCCTGTGTTAAATCATCAACACTATAAGAAATCGACTGTGTCGAAACAGGTTCGGGTGTTAAATCTCTATCCACAAATGATTTGTCACTACTTTCGGCCCATCCAGTTATTGATGTGAAAGTAAAGCCGGAATCCAATTGATAATTAATTGACAGTGACAATGAATCTGCATCCTGAATAAATGACTCTTTTTCATTGGTATTTACTTGGTAAGGAATATCGTCAGAAAAGTTGCCAGCAGAATTTTCGCCGGTTGTAGGGTTATCGTCACGTTCTGAGTGATTATAAATGACGCGGATATCCACTTTATCATTTGGTGTATAGTATAATTGCATACGTCCTGAGAACTGATCTAACCCATCGGCTTTTTCTCCATTAAAGATATTATCGATATGCCCAGAGTAATCGAGTTTTTTCAAAGATATTCTCATCGCTAGATCATCATCGATAAGGGGAATATCAAGTCCAGAATTAAAAACGGTTCGTCCATAATTTCCGACATCTATATCAACAAACCCATTAAAGTGATTATCAGGTCTGCGAGTTGTAATGTTGATGGCACCACCAACGGTATCTCGACCAAATAGCGTTCCCTGAGGACCTTTAAGAACCTCGATCCGCTCAAGATCAGAGATCGGTAAGTTGGTTAGATTATCGGCGCTAGAGTAAACGCCATCGATGTAGATACCTACTGAACGACCACCTGATCGAACAACACCAGGACCTAACCCACGCATTGTAATAGCTTGTGATGCAGATTCGTTAGCTGGCGGTAGGTACATATTTGGAACGTAAGTACTAATATCAGAAAGATCTTCCGGTCTTAATGCTTCAAGTTTTGTCTCATTAAAAACAGAAATTGAAATGGGTACATCTTGTAGTGCTTCGGTTCTTTTTGTTGCAGTTACATAAATAATATTTTCATCTTCCTCGGTAACTTTCGCAGCTTCTTCGGCGTATAAAGGTAAACCTGTAGACGACAATAATATTGCATTGATTAATAATGGTAACTTTAAATACTTGCCGAACTGTTTCGGCGTTGTTGTTGTTTTCATAGTAAACATCTCCCCTTGAACTTACCTGTAATAAATGGATTGAAAGTTGGCAAGTTTTCATAAGTAAGGTAAGTGTTTTATGCTTTTGAGTCTTGTACGTACCTGCTAATAGTCAGTTACGAGTTTTACGCGGTGTTGTAGAAAAAATGTGGAATTAAAAGGCCAAGAACACTTTTAATTTTTGTGCTGTATCTTGTTGGCTGTATTTATGAAGGATAATAAATAAATACTATTTTGTTTGAACCTTGATTATTTTCCATAGACCAACAGTCAGTATAGGTAAAACAAATATACCTAAAGAAAACCACGCTAATAACCCATATCCTTTGGCAACCAGCGAAACAATGCCCACATTGGCCAATAACATACTCATTAACACGGTTGATGCGGCAATAATCGCATGCACTTTAGCGCTAAGCCTATATTTAAATTGTTCTAAACACCAAGCGTCTAACCGCTCATTTATGCCTTGTAGTATACCGACGCCTGTTTGGGCTATTGTGCCAAATAATACAATGACATAGACTATTAAAATAAATGGTATACCTATTTGTTGTATCATCCAATAAGTGGGTAAGTCTTGAGATAAAATCTCGGGATAACCAGCCATAAAAGCCAAGTGAAAAGCAAGACCAGGAAATACCCCTAGAAAACCAGCGATGGCACCTGCACCTATTGCTTCTTTTCGGGTTGAGATACTATCTGTTGCATATAAAATGACAGGGGCAAGTAAGATATTATAAAGGAAAAATTTAAAACCACTCGTCAACCAACCATTGGTTAACAAATGAGAATATTTATCGGTAGAAAATTGTTCAAAAATAGCGTTGCCTTTAACTGAAAAAGTTAAAATAACAAAAACAATTAATACCAAACTCATTAACAGCCCCCAAACGGTTAATGTTTTCTCGACCCATTCTCTACCAAAATAATTTAAAATAACAACAATAATTAACATAATGGCAATACCTGCATTAGCGGGCAGATTAAAACTATCATGTAGTATTGAACCCGCAGCAGATCCTGCCACGGCAAGTACTAACAGCAAGGTTAAAATAAATATTATTTCATAAGATACCCATAAAGGGCCGAGTAGGGCTTTAAAAAAATTTCGATAATCTATTGCTTTAAAAATACGAGCAAATTCAAAAGTGACGGCTAACGTTACACTCATTAATAAGCCGACTAAAAGCACAATGGCCATACCGCCAATAGGGCCATATCCGCTGATGAATTCTACAACTTCTCGACCCGTGCCATAACCTCCGCCAACAATAACGGATTGAAAAACGGCGCCCGGTACAATCCATACTTTAAACCAGTTTTTCATTGTGAGGTGAATGCCTTGTTATTCATGCAAAATAAATTGCTCTTTGCCTGCAATGACGGTTCGTATAACTTTTATATCAGCAATGTTATCTGTATCTACGCTGAGAATATCATCTGACAACACTAGAAAATCAGCAAGCTTCCCGACGGCTAGGGTGCCGAGTTTGTTTTCTTGAAATCCTGCATAGGCTGCTTGACTTGTGTAAGCCGATAATGCTTCTTTAACGGTGATTTTTTGTTCAGGAACCCAGCCGTCAGGATGATTACCATCAAGCGTTTGCCGTGTAACAGCTGCTTGTATACCCGTCATCGGATTAAGCGGAGCAACAAACCAGTCAGACCCAAAAGTGACATGTGCATTATTATCAAGTAATGAACGAAAAGCATAAGCTGTTTTGATTCGTTCTGATCCAATCCTTTTTTCAGCCCACCGACCATCATCTATTGCATGATAAGGTTGCATACTAGCAATAACACCTAATTTGTTGAACCGAGGAAATGCTTCAGGTGATAAATGCTGAGCATGTTCAATTCTGAAACGACGATCCCGTAATCCATTTTGCTGAGCAACTTCCTCAAAAGTATCCAATAACCAATCATTTGCCTTGTCGCCAATACCATGAACAACAACTTGCAAACCGGCTTTATCAGCCTGTAGTATCCACTTCCTTATGTCTGCAGTATCATGTCGAGGGTAACCACTAGTTTCAGGTTCATCTGTATAAGGTTGATAGAACCAAGCCGTTGATGCCCCAAGCGCACCATCGACATAACCTTTAACGCCACCCCAACGTAAATTGTCGTCGCCTTTTCCATTGATTGAAATATAATTTGCCATTTGCTGCCAATTTTTAATATCAGTTAAACTGTAAACACGCATTTTTAAAGCACCTCTATCACGTGCACGTAAAAAGGTTTCAAAACTTTCCCAGTTATAAACATTATGAATTTGTGTAACACCGAGCGATAACGCTAATGCTTGTGAACGCTCAAAAGCGGCGTCAAGTTCATGATGAGGTGTTGGTGGAATAACTTTTTCGATTAATGCTTTGGCTGCTTCTTTCATTATCCCCGTAGGATTTCCCTCGTCATCTCTTTCTATTTCGCCTCCCGTAGGGTCAGGTGTTGATTTATCAATGCCGGCAAGTTTTAGAGCGAGAGAATTAGCAAAAGTCATATGCCCTGCATGACGCATAAGGTAAACAGGGTGGTCAGGCGATACTGCATCAATCCATGATTTGTTTGGTAAATCACCACCCCATAATTCATGATCCCATGAACCGCCTAAAATCCATGTACCTTTGGGTAATGAATCCGTTTTTTGCTTTATTTTTTCTATAAATGCCTCACGACTTTTAACTTCTCGTAGTTGAATTTCTCCAAGACGAAGACCGGCTAAAATGAAATGTGTGTGACTGTCTATGAATCCTGGAGTGACTCGAGAGCCTTCTAAATTGATGAGTACAGTTCTTGCGGTTTTTAGTTTTTTTATTTCAGTATTATTTCCAATGGCAACTATTTTTCCATTTGTTATTGCTATTGCTTGGTTTGAATTATCTCCTTCTACCCCTGTCCAAATTTTTGCATTGTAGTAAATGCTATCAATAGAATCTATTTGCACAGAGTTTTCTTTTGCGAAACTTAGATTAAAGAAGCTAATCAGGCTAGCAAAGAAAATTATAGAGAAGAAAACTTTCATCTAATAATCCTTATAAATTATTTTTCAATATGAAGTGAATGATAATTAGGATCAGATTCAATTTGTTGATCAGTGAAGCGAATTTTTTCCCATTGTTTATTACCATATAAAATAGTTTGATCATACGAATGAACAGAATCAGGGTTTGTTGATTGTGAATAAGCATTAACAACATACCCTGTAGGACCTTCTGCGCTTAATGCAACAGACTGAATATAACTATCACCCGTTAAAACAGGATCCGTATAGCCAACACCTTTTTTAAAATTCAAACTCAAACGGTGGAAACCTTGTCCGCCAGAAACAGAGATTTTCTTACCATTGCGGACAATAAATTGAATATCAGATAATTTAGCATCTAAAGGAATATCATTTTCAATAATGGTTTTTACAGCTAAAGCAAAGGCCGCTTGTGTGTCTCTAGAGGGTTTTAATCCATTGGGTGTTTCTAGTGGTCTTTTAGGATCAAATGGATTTAACCATATCTCAGGGTTAAGGCCGGCAGGAGAGGACATATTTCGATAAAACTCTCTAAAAATATGCGTACCAACCGATTCACTGTTTTCACTCGCATCCCAGTTTTTTAAAATTTTACATGCTTCTGAAACATCAACACTAAATAGGCTCCAAGGTGGACGCATATTAGGATTAGCCTCACAGTCAGCAACAAGATCATCTTTCATTGATTCAGCTTCTATTAAGCGCGCATTATAAAAAATTTGCCTCATATGGTCCGGTGTCATTTTATTTCCACCAAGTTCATCTTCATTGCTTTGGCGCTTTTTAATAAAATCGGTAGTCACTCTTAATCGTTCACCTCTTACTGTTTGCTCATTACCAACAACATAAGGCTGTCCTTCTAAAAATGAATTTGGATCAGCATTTACTATCCAATGGCTATCGTTAGTCTGTACTGTGTAATCATCTCTATATATATAAGGCTTGTTCTTTGCTGCAATAATACCTGGCTGTGGGGCAGCAACATCGTTAATAGGATCGCAGCTTGAATCTGAGCCATCTAATGTCACGATACCAAAGTTATCTTTGTACATTTTAGCTGTATCACCTTTTAAACAACGTTCAATTTGCTCATTTGAAACATTCGCGGTGATTGATTTATTTGAATAATATGCTTTACCTGTTGAGTCAACAGCGATGACATTTGAATACGGTAGACCAGTAAAATGATTTTGATTATCGTCAATATCTTTTACTTGTTTTGCTTGGGTAATTTGAAAGTAACTTTCGGTAGCTCTATTATTTTTATAATTAAAATCGGTTATGGCATATGCTTGATCTGCTGAATGTTTAAAGTATTGCCCGCCAAGTAAGGGGCCGTAGATGGTTTTATAAGCGGTTCTTGATTCTTTGGTAAAGCTACCATCATCATTTTTAATATCGACATCTAAGGCAACGGGTTGCATTTTAAGAAGCTTACCGTCGACATAATATTCTGTTGGATTTTTTTCATTGAGTTTTAACGTTCTGATTAAGTAGCGAATATCAGTTGACCAAGTTAATGACCAAGAAATATCATTATTAAAACCAATCATAGGGAATGGAATACCGTATAACGCGGATCCCATAATGTCATATTCATCATCAATGGTTAAATGCATTTGATATAAACGTTCTGAGCCAGACCAAGGGAAATGGGGGTTACCAAAGAGTAATCCTCTACCATCAGGTGTTAACTCTTTCCCAAACGCTAAAGCATTGGATCCTATTTCATATTGTTCAAATGATTGACTTAATTTATCAACTTGCGCTGTTAACGAAAGACTATTCTGCTTATTATCAGTCGAGCCAAACCAATTCCAAAATACAGGCTCCTTTAATGTTTTAACCGGTATTGCATCCGCTATAGGTTTCATAAATGTTCCGAAACCACCTAACAGCTGTGCTTGTAGAAAACGACGATAGACATCGTCTTCAGTTATAGTTAAAACCCAAGGTTCATTATTACAAGCCGCAGCCATTTTACCTTTATTATCAGTTATATATTTATTATACCCTTCAACCCAGCCACTTACGATTTGTTGAAGTTTTTCACCTGCACCCGCTTTTTGTTCTGCCGCTACATTGTTAAAAATCAGTTTATGATAAAAATCACTATCAACATTGTAAACACGTTCACCTAAAGCTTCAGCAAACATATCATGGTAAAAAGTATTTCTACCTAAATATTTTGAGCGTACTCCCCTTAAGGTTATAAATTGCTCCGCCATTAAACATATATTGTCTTTTGCAAAAGCATAAGCAACACCAAACCCAAGCCCTTGATAAGTCTCAGATTTAATATGGGGTACAGAATAGCTTGTATATCGAATGTCTGCTTTATAAACGGATGAGGATGGAGCGGTATTTGTCATTTCATCAGAATTGGTGACAGCGCTGAATGAAGTTAAAATCGAAGATATTGAAAAAACGATTAATGATGCCTTAGTGAAGCTAAAATTCATGTTGTTTCTCCGTAAGATTATATCGGGAAGAGCAAAATTGGAATGACTTGGAGGGGGAATCTATATGATTGAAGTAATTTGTGCTTGTATATAGATGCTAGGAGCTTTAAATGAGTCAGACTTTGATAGAATTCTGAATAAAATCAGCGAGTTTTTCTGCCGCATCATTCTTTGAAAGTTCGCCATTGTCACTGAACCAATAGGGGACGTTTGACACGGCCCCTAAGATTGAGAAGGTTGCGACAGTCTTATCATCCATCTTAAAAATATTTTTATCTAATCCTGAAGTTAGAACATTTCTATAGAGTTGGACAATTTTACGTTGAATAGTTTGTAACTCAGCAGTCTCATGTTTTTTAAATACACCTGTGCGACTCATCGCTCCATATAAAACAGAATCAATTAAGCGAATAGCGTCTCGAGCATCAAATTGAAAATTCACCTGAGTCACAATTAAATTTCTAAGTTGTTGATTAGGATCTTTGGGTGAACTATCTAAGCTTGTTGATAATAGTTTAAACATATCCTGGATAGATATTTTAATGGCGTCAAAAAGCAACCTACTCTTTGATTTGTAATAATAATAAAGAGCGGGGTGAGTAAGGTCGAGTTGTTTTGCTATGTCTTTTAATGTAGTCCTATCATAGCCTTGCTCTGCAAATAGCTTAAGAGCTGTTATACGGATGAGGTGTTGGCGGTCAATTTTTTTCGATTTTTTAGTCTTGCTTCTAACATATTTACTGTTTTGTAAGGAAGTGGGTAGTTCTGGTTTAACTAACATTAAATAATAGCCTATTAATTGATCGCTGCTGTTTTTTGGATAACTTGAACATTGATTTCACGTCCAGGACCAAACATTGACGGTTTTAAACCAAGGCAACTATTAAAAGTTCTGCAAAAATGAGCCGAGTCAGAAAAACCACTAGCATGGGCAATTTCTGTCACACTATCACCTTTTTCAAATAATATAATGGAATCTTTAATTTTTTTCCATTGTAAAAAACTGCGCAATGATAGCCCTGCATTTGCTGTAAATAAGTGTGAAAATCGACTTGCAGAAAGGTTTATCGATTTTAGTATGTCGTCAAACTCATAATCCATAGTCGATAAATTTTGCAGCGACTCAAGTGCTTTGACTATTCTAAAGTCAGGCTCACTGTCTACAGCGCAATTCGATAAAATGGCTTTTGAACAACGAGAGAATATTTTTAGTGCGGTTTTAGCACTTACTTTTGAGTCGCTTTTATTCAACTCATTTCTAATGTCATCAAACCACCGAGTGGAAATGACTCTAGCACCCTCACTTTCTAAACTTTGTGTCATAGAGTAATAAAAAGGATGAGTTGGGTCAAAATGGACACTTAATATTCCACCACTACCGATACTAATCGAACGATTTATTCTTGGAGCCAATATGATTACATGGCCTTTCAATGACTTGGCTGCACAATCTTTTGACTTTGATATAGAGACTTCAATTGGGCTGTCATCAAGGGATATGAGTACAACGCCAGCATGACGGGAGGTTTCATTTTCTGATACTGCGGACGCGGCATAAACAAATCCATCGTCTAACATAAATAGCCGTGCATCGATATCTTTCTGTAGTAATTGAGGATTAATTTTAATCATATAAAGCCTATCTTATGCCAACTACAACATTTTATTTACTCATGAGTAAAATATTTATATAATAATTTTACTCATGAGTCAAATAAATCTATAGCATCTATCTTCAATCGTTCAAATGGGTGATAGTCAATAATAATTCGTAGATAATCAATAAGTGAGGCGTGTATGACCTTCGAAGAATTTATTTCAAGTAAAGGCAAGTTAATTGGAAGTTCAAGCTGGATGTTAATCAAACAATCAGACATTGATGGTTTTGGGAAATATACTCATGACATGGAGCCAATGCACAATAATTCCGAATGGTGTGAAGAAAATAGCCCTTTTGGAAAAACAATTGCTTACGGTTTTCAAACGATATCATTATTAACTCACTTTATGAATTCGGCCACTGGCTCGCTTTTCGAAGGCACTGAAGATAATCTCAATTTTCCCTTAAACTATGGATTTAATCGCTTACGATTAATTCATCCGGTCAAAGTCAATGATCAAATTAGAGCACATTTTGTATTAATTGATACAGAGGAGAAAAGTGAAGGAAAGTTACTTTCAACGCTTGAAGTAACAATTGAAATTGACGGCATCGAACAACCAGCGATGAAATGTGAATGGTTAGTTTACTGGATCTCTGGTGATGCTCGGCTCACTTTATCAACGGCAAGCAAATGAAATCAATATTAAAGGAGTTATCTTCAAATACAAGTGCTAAATATCGTCTATGGATGCTAATGGCCGTTTATACCTTCAGCTTTCTTGATAGACAAATAATTTCAATTTTAGCACAAGATATTAAGCTTGATCTCGAACTAACAGATTCAGAATTAGGCATGCTGACTGGTTTAGCTTTTGCAATATTCTACGCGACGTTAGGAATACCTATTGCAAGATTGGCCGATAAATTCAATCGTATTTCAATTATTGCAATTTGTTTGTCAATATGGAGCGCAATGACAGTTGTTTCAGGTATGGCAAGTAATTTTTTGCAGCTAGCGCTAGCAAGGATGGGGGTTGGTATTGGTGAAGCTGGAGCCCTACCTTGTTCACATTCAATTATTGCTGACACATTTCCCCCTGAGAAGCGTTCAAGTGCCATGTCTATTTTTCAGTTAGGTGTGCCGGCTGGTATTCTCTTTGGCTTTTTGATCGGTGGTTGGGTCAATCAATGGGTCGGTTGGAGATGGGCGTTAGTATTAGTGGGGGCGCCAGGTATTCTTCTTGCAATACTTTTATATTATACGGTGAAAGAGCCTCAGCGAGACTATTTTACATCAAACCAAAGTCAACAAAAAACAAGCATTGGTGTTATCACTCAAATCTCAGAATTATTAAGTAACCGTACCTATGTTTATATTGGTATTGCCGCAACATTGGCGTCTATGGGCGCCTATTGTATTATGGCATGGGTTCCATCACTATTAATTAGAGAATATCAATTATCTACAGGGATTCTGGGAACCTTGTTGTCAATTATTATCGGTGTAGGAGGCGGGTTAGGAACCTACTACGCCGGTATTATTGGTGATAGAAGTGCCAGTAAGAAAGCAAATGGACCTTTACTACTCTGCATGTGGATAAACTTATTAACCGCACCTCTTTTCTTTTTAGGTTTTATTGTTGCAGATTTAACGCTTTCACTAGCTTTCTTAGCTCCTGCCTACATTATTTATTTAGCTTGGATGGGACCAAATTGGGCTATGGTACAGGCTGTATCCCCAAGTAGAACACGCGCAATGGCATCTGCTCTTATTTTATTGATGATCAATTTAATTGGACTAGGATTAGGACCTTTGTTAGTCGGTATTATCAGTGACACTTTAAAAGAAATTGGTACAGAACGCCACTTAAATTGGGCACTTATATCATCGTTAAGCGTTTATCCTTTAGCCGCATTATTTTATGGTCTAGCAGCCAAAGAATACGGTAAGAAAGTGAGTTGTTCAAATGACACATTGGAGACCAAATGACGTTTGCTATTCTATTATTTGACGGTGTTGAAGAGCTTGACTTTGTAGGTCCTTGGGAGATGTTAGGGATGTGGTCAGCTTATGCTAATGGGCCAGAACATAGAATAACAGTTGCAGAAAAAGAGGGGCCAATCCAATGCGCAAAAGGTCTAAAAGTTATTGCAGATTATAATTTTACGAACTGTCCTGACTTGACTTATCTTCTGATTCCAGGAGGATTTTCTGTCTTCGATGAAATTAATAATGAAACATTAATTGAATTTATAAAAGAAAAAGCAAATGAAACTGATTATGTTTTATCCGTATGTAGTGGAGCCTTTTTACTGCATAAAGCAGGACTTCTAAAGGATAAAATGGCAACGACCCACTGGAAGGCTTTGGAGCAATTAAAAGAAATTCCTAATATTCGCGTTAATAGTGAACGTTATACTCATGATGGCAATATTTGGACATCCGCAGGGGTGTCCGCCGGTATAGATATGATGTTGAGTTTTATACAAGAAGTGTCAGGAGAAAGTGCGGCTAGTATTGTTCAAATGAATGCAGAGTATTATCCAGAAGCAAAAATTTACGGTGATGCTATTCAAGAATTGTCTCATGTTGATTATATAAATAAGCTTAAATGACAGGAAAATTGATGTCTGAATCAAAACAGCGTTTAACTGGAAAAGTGCAAACCGTACGAGGGATTATTAACCCTGAAAGTCTTGGAGCGACGAGTATGCATGAGCATGTTCTTTGTGATATTCGTCCACCAGATTGGCGCGAAAAAGATGATGATGGAATTGAACTCAGTTTGGCTAACCACTGGCCAATTAATTATGGTGAAGTCGATGTACCCAGTAATTTGGTGCTAAATAGTATTAATGTTGCTACGTCAGAATTAAAGAAAATGCGTAGAGAGGGTGGTCGCACGCTTGTTGAAGTGAGTTGTGGTGGGCTGGCTCCAGATCCGAAAGGACTAAAGGAAGTTTCGGAAACATCGGACGTTCATATTGTCATGGGTTGTGGTCATTACGTACATGATTATCACGATTCAGATATTCCTTCACAAACGGAAGAAGAAATAACACAGCAAATTATTGATCAAATTCAGGTAGGGGCTTGGGATACCAATATACGAGCTGGCATTATTGGTGAAATAGGTTGTCAGTCACCATGGACTGATCAAGAAAAGAAGGTTATGTCGGCTGCCGTAAAAGCCATGAATCATACAGGCGCCGCACTATGTATCCACCCAGGGAGGCATGCGGATCAACCACAAGAAGTTGCTGAATTTGTTCGCCGGCAGGGCGGTGTAATGGACCGTCTTATTATAAGCCATATTGATCGCACTATTTTTGATGAAGAGCGCATGTTTAAACTAGCAAACACGGGTTGTGTTTTAGAGTTTGATTTATTTGGTATGGAAACTAGCTATTACAAATGGGCAGATATCGATATGCCTAATGATGCTGAGCGCTTAAGGTGGCTAAAAAAGCTGATTGAGCGTGGTCACAAAGAGCAAATAGTGATCGCCCAAGACATTTGTTATAGAACGCGTTTAAGTATGTTTGGTGGTCATGGTTACGGGCACATTTTCCGTAATGTTGTACCTATGATGCAAAGACGTGGATTTTCTGATGAAGATATTGATCAAATTATTATTCATAACCCTCGACGCCTTCTTACTTTTATTTAATTAATTACACAATCTAGGGAATGAGTTATGCCTATTATAAATTTGAATATGACAAATCACTATTATGAAGATACAGGTGGTGATGGACCGGTTATTTTATTTGTTCATGGTCTATTTTTTGATAGCCGAATGTTTGCAGAGCAAATTGCTATTTTAAAAAACGATTATCGTTGCGTTAGTCTTGATTGGCGATCTCAGGGGCGTAGCGAAAACGTTCCATTTGGTCATGATGCCGATGGGCTTGTTAATGATGCTAAAGCACTCATCGAAACGCTTGAACTGGCTCCTTGTCACTTAGTGGGTGTATCAGTAGGAGGAGTTATAGCTATTAGATTAGCCGCTCAGTATCCCAACCTGATCAAATCAGTTGTAGGAATTGGTTCTTCTGGACAAAATGAAAACATAGCCACTTTAACGCGCTATGAAGAAATGTTTGATAGTTTTACTCATAAAGGCGTAGCAAGTGTTATTGATACCCTAATGCCATTGATATTTGGTAAACGGTTTAATACTGATCCTGCATTACGTGAGAAGTTTGATTTTTGGAAAAATCATATATTATCAAATAATGCTAAAGCAGTGGGGCGTGCCGCCGCACCTATCTTACGTCGAGTTGATATAACCCATATGCTTTCTCACGTGCATTGCCCTGCTTGTTTCATTGTTGGTGAAGATGATGGTGTTAACGGTGTTGATAAAGCTAACACTATTGCAAAGGGCATTGATGGCGCACAAGTTGTTGTCATGAAAGAAACTGGGCATACACCGCCAATAGAATCACCTCAAGAGTTAACAAAAATATTGGCTGATTTTTTTTCTAGTCAAATCAATTAAAAAGTCATAATAATGCAATATAATCAATGCTATATTCATCAACAAGTGCAACAAATTGCTGCTGCTGATCCCGAAAGAATTGTTATTTATGATAATCAGCAGGAAATTTCTTATTCTGATCTCCAAAAGATGGTGTGTCAATTTAGACAACGTTTAACAGATCTTAATGTGACTCAAGGTGATAGAGTCGCTTTTCTTAGCCCTCCAAGTGTTGATTATTTAATTGCTTATCTTGCTATTACTTCTTATGGTGCAATTTTTTTAGGGTTAAACCCAAAATATACCTACCGTGAATTTTCTTATGTCATTAATGATGCAGAACCTAAGGTTCTATTTTCACGGGATGTTATACGTGGCAGAAGCTATGTAACTGATTTGAATAAACTTGTTGAAGATCATGCTTCAATCTCACATTTAAAAATTTATAATCACTATGAAGAGTTATTAGCAGACAAGCAGGAT
>JQIA01001130.1_pt1 | contig 14319 bp, 14 predicted proteins | sample 811431 | NCBI WGS metagenome assembly JQIA01 (sample SAMN02998118, study PRJNA258478) | marine sediment metagenome | biome: marine; feature: seafloor; material: sediment; isolation source: oil-polluted sediment collected from 3 locations (0.5 km, 0.7 km and 0.9 km)... | place: USA: Gulf of Mexico ... | reverse complement strand
CGACCAACAAACTCAGGTATTAAGCCAAATTTTAATAGATCTTCTGTCTCGAGCGCTTGTAAAGCTTCTCCGACTTTCTTGTCTTCGCCGCTGTCAACATTAGCACCAAAGCCAATTCCAGTTTTTGAGTTACGAGCAGATATAACTTTATCAATTCCAGCAAACGCTCCACCACAAACAAATAGAATGTTTGTTGTGTCAACTTGTAGAAATTCTTGTTGAGGATGTTTACGTCCACCCTGAGGAGGCACACTTGCAACGGTTCCTTCCATCATTTTAAGGAGGGCTTGTTGAACACCTTCACCAGATACATCGCGTGTGATTGATGGGTTTTCAGATTTTTTACTAATTTTATCAATCTCATCAATATATACGATTCCGCGTTGTGCTTTATCTACGTTGTAATCACAGCTTTGGAGTAATTTTAGAATTATATTTTCAACATCTTCACCAACGTAACCTGCTTCGGTTAATGTTGTTGCATCTGCCATTGTAAATGGAACATCAAGAACACGTGCCAGTGTTTGTGCTAGGAGCGTTTTACCGCACCCTGTTGGTCCAAGAATCAGAATGTTTGATTTTTGGAGTTCAATATCAGAACCTTTTTGACCATGCTCAAGACGTTTATAATGATTGTGTACGGCAACAGAAAGCACACGTTTGGCTTGTGCTTGTCCAATAACATATTCATCAAGATGTGCTTTGATCTCGCTCGGTGTTGGTACTTTATCGCCAGAGCTTACAAGATTGCTCTTGTCTTCTTCTTGGATGATATCCATGCAAAGTTCCACACACTCATTACAAATGAATACGTTAGGACCAGCGATAAGCTTGCGCACTTCGTGCTGACTTTTTCCGCAAAAAGAGCAGTAGAGGGTGTTTTTGCTATCTGAATTTTCTGATTTACTCATAGGACGATTTGCCTTTTGAAGGTGTTGTTTTGAACAGTAATTACGTTGAGACCACTTTGCCAGTCAGCGCGAGGGCTTTCAAGGCTTTTTTCAGTCTTATTGATGTTTTGTCTAAAACAGTCTATCAACGCTGTCAATGTGCTTAGGGAAAAGGTTTTAATTCATATGCAAAAATTTATGAGTCTAGAGGAGTTGGCAGAAAACTTTTCTTTCTTCGAAAATTGGGAAGAGAAGTATTCTTATCTTATTGATTTGGGTAAGAAAGTAGAGCCTTTGAATGATGTCTATAAAGTAGATGTTTATAAGGTTGATGGCTGTACATCCAATGTTTGGCTTGTTCCAGATTCTTCTGGTGAATGCATTGTTTTTCAAGCTGACAGTGATGCGCTTATTGTTCGCGGACTTATCATGATTCTTTTCTGTGCTTATTATAATAAGACGAAGGAAGAGGTGGCAAAGATTGATATTGAAGCGTTTTTCACACGCATTGGTATGAATCAACATCTTAGTCCGAATAGGCGTAATGGATTTTTTGCAATGGTTGAAAAGATTAAGGTGCTGTAGTTTCTGTTGCTGGCGTTCTATGGAACGATTGTAGGATCGAGACGAGCAATTTATCCGCATCGGGATATTCTGGTCCAGTTACTTCGGCTTCCAATGTAAAAATTGACGTGTCGGTTACCCATAATTGGTAAATGTATATGCCTTGATTGGGCGTCGTTGAGCGTTGCCCTGAAAGTGAACCAATTCTTAAGCGTTCCTTTGGTCTCGCCGTGCTACTTTTCGCTGTGAGCTTAATATTTTTATCCTGAATAATGGCTTCAAGCTCTTGCTCGATAGATGTTTCGTTTATGAAAATTCGGATATCTTTGTTGATCTGTTTACAGTTTGCGGTTACTCGTACGGATTTATCAATATCGTATATTTTAAGGAAAGAGATAGATGTTGCCTGCAGGTCAGGAGTGTCTGGGGATGTAATGTCAGTGATTGTTGGTTCGTTCGGAAACTTTATTTCGAAACCACAGAATTTTTCACTATATGTATGCTCTAACTTTGGTAATTCGTATGATTTTACGCGTAATGGAGTGTCTTTTTCTGATGGCGTATCCTTTGGCTGTGCATAAGCGGGGAAACACACACACAACAAAAGAGAAATGAGTCCAACCTTTTTAAGATATAGTCCAGTCATTGGGATCTGCTTCCATTTGTGTTTTTGCATCTAAGTTTTTAACTTCATGTGCTTTGCCATCCTCGAAAGGTGGAATCCATACATATTGAATGTTCTTTTTTTCAGCGTAGGAAAACTGTTTTCCAATTTTCTGTGCAGCATGATACATCTCGACCTTGAATCCTCGGTTACGGAGTGTGCGCGCAGTGTCGGAGGCAAAGGCACGTTTTTCTTCACTTGGAAGTACCATTAAAATGTCTGCTGGAGATTTTTTACCCGCTTTGATATGGTTGTAGTTTTTAAGAACATCAAATAGACGTGTGAAGCCGATAGATATTCCAACACCAGGAAGTTTTTTGTTTATGTAGTTGCTAGCAAGGTCATCATAACGTCCTCCAGAGCAAACTGAGCCAGTAAATTCCATGACATCAAGGAGTCGTGTCTCATAGACTGTACCAGTGTAGTAATCAAGACCACGCACGATGGAAAGATCAGCAACAACAGCATGGTCAGGAAGGTGCGAGAGATTGTCTAACACAAAGGAGAGTTCTTCTAGGCCCTCTTTCATCTCATCATTTAATGCTTTGATTGTTGAAACTTCTTTGTTTTGTACAAGAGTTAAAATTTCTTGAATTTTGTCACTTGAAATATTTAAATCCTTTTTAAGAATTTTGAATATTTCTTCCGCACCAATTTTTTCTATTTTATCAATGATTCTTGTAACGCCAACGATATCTTCTATATCGAGATGGGTAAGCAATCCCATCAAAATTTTTCGATTTGAAATGCGGAGTTGTACGCGCCCGATATCAAGAGCTTCGAGTGCTTCATAGCAAATGCTCGCAACCTCAGAATCAAAGGAAATAGGGAGGTGATCAACGTTGATCACATCTATGTCGCATTGATAGAATTCGCGCATACGCCCTACTTGAGGGCGTTCTCCACGCCAAACGCGTTGCATCTGATAGCGTTTAAATGGAAATGTTAGTTCGTTGAAATGTTGCCCTACATAGCGTGCGAACGGCACTGTCTGGTCGAAATGAAGAGCAAGGCGGGCATTCTTCTTGTCGGTTGAATCTGCTTGCAAGCGCTCGAGGACATAGATTTCTTTGTCTACGTCTTCACCTTTGGCGGCAATGACGTCAAGTTCTTCGACAGATGGAGTCTCAATTGAACAATATCCATAACTCTCGAAAACAACGCGTATTTTATCAAGCCATTGTTGCTCGATTGCGCGGTATTCTGGTAACCATTCAGGGAAGCCACTTATTGGTTTTGGCTTATAGATTTTCTTTTTTTGTTTGTCTTTGCTCATAAAAACAAATATGTACACTCTCCCTTTTTAAATCAAGAGTAAATCAAGGAAGCTTGCATAAAAACTTTATGAGTTAATGAGTTGCGCCGTTTGTGGTGCAGGAATCACTTCGTCTATAACCTCAGAAACACTTGAAGCTATTTTTTCTAGGATTGATGGCTTCTTCTGTCGAGCAGGAGTTTCCTTTGACACAAGTTCAACGACATTACTGAAGTCTTCTGTGATGTTTTGTGCAGATGTTTCTGGATATTTTGTTTGGAAGAATGAGATTGCTGTTTCTGCATGGCCATCAGCCACTGTGACTTCAAGAAAACGTACCGATCTTTTATGTATTGATGAGAAGCTTGCGCTGTGTGATGAGTTCTTGAAAGCGTTAAGCATATTCGCTGTATCTTTCTTTCTGTGATCGTTCGTGCAGAGTAATATTGTTGTCATTGATCTTGCCGTTTTATAATTATATTTCTTTATTTTTTGGAAGATACGTAGGGATCGATAAAAACACAAGAAAAAATTGTGATTTTATGAAAATTGAAACTTTATTATTCTGTTTAGGTCTTAAAAACGCTCTCAAGCTGTTCAATGAGGGCTTTTCCGAGGTCCGCGGCATCGGTTATTGCAATTGAATTTTTATAGATTCTAGTTACATCGTGTCCGATTCCGATGGCGGTTAGTTCTATATCTGAATATTTCTCTAGCCAGTAAATGACAGATTTCAGATCGTGCTCAAGAATGTGAGATGGGTTAACGGACAAGGTTGAGTCGTCAACGGGCGCACCGTCCGAAATCACCATTAAGATTTTACGTTCTTCTGGGCGTTTGGATAGGCGGTCATATGCCCAGACGAGGGCCTCGCCATCAATGTTCTCTTTTAGCAGTCCTTCTTTCAACATAAGCCCCAAGTTCTTGCGGGTGCGTCTGTAAGGAAGATCGGCAGATTTGTAGATGATATGGCGTAAATCGTTGAGGCGACCGGGGGTTGGCTTCCTCCCACCATTGGCCCAAATCTCTCTGGACTTCCCACCTTTCCATGCGCGTGTTGTAAAGCCCAGAATTTCGACCTTTATTTGGCAACGTTCAAGCGTACGGGCAAGGATGTCGGCGCATAGAGCTGCTATTGTAATTGGACGACCGCGCATTGACCCTGAGTTATCAAGAAGAATTGTAACGACGGTATCGCGAAACGGAATGTCTTGTTCTTGCTTAAAGCTTAAAGGAATCGTTGGGTTGGCGATGATACGTGCTAGGCGACCAGAATCGAGAACGCCTTCGTCGAGATCAAACTCCCAACTTCTTTGTTGTTTGGATAGGAGTTTGCGTTGTAAGCGGTTAGCGAGCTTTGAGATGATTGTTTGATAGCCCGTGAGCTGCTGATCAAGTAGAGCGCGTAAGCGATCAAGCTCGTATGGATCGGCGAGGTCTTCTGCATTTACGATTTCATCGAACTCGTTGGTATATATTTTATAGGATGTTTTGAGCCCATCTTTTTCTGACGATGAAGATCGCTGATCGGATTCGATGCTGTTTCCTCCGCCTTGATCAAAATCTTGCTCTGTTGAATCTAATGATTCTGCACCTATATCCTCTGTTTGTGAGTCGTCTGACTCGTGATTGTCTTGATCTTCATCAGTTGAGGTGTCATCTGCCTCTTGCTCTTGGTTGTTCTGATCTTCTGTATCTTTTGGTTGAGGATCGTCTTTTGCTTTTGCATCCTCTTCTTCATCTGATTTATTATCAGGGTCTTTTTCGGTGTCGCCAAGATCAATATCAAATTCAAGCTGTTTTAAGAGTTTTAGCGTTTCATAGGAAAAGGTGGTTTGGTTATCAAGTGAGGCGCGTAGTTTTTTTAAACCGTCTTTCCCAATATGGGATTCTATCCATGGAAGGTGTTCTTCTACGATCTTTTTAAGGGAATCCGGCAATTCACTGCTCATGAAGTTTTGGCGTGCGATGGCATATATGGCCGTGCTGATGTGATTGTTCATGCCTTCTTCGGCGGCCATGTGTAGAGTGGCATCAAGATTACTCCTTATGCCGTTATAGTCTTGTGCACCAAGGGTTTCACAGCGTGCGCGTTCAAGCGCAGAAAGGATAGAGACTGCGTCATAATCTGAGGGAAGGTTTTGTTTGTAGATACTTTGATCGTGGTTAAGGAGGAGGAGAGCCTGAAGGTCTGCTGCGCCGCGTATACCATTTATATTGATGTCTTTAAGGTCTTCAGGGATATGCGGAAGGTGGGTAATGTCTTTATCAAAATGAGTCAGGTATGAAAATGGAAGAGCCATGCTTGATTGGTCAAAGGAAATTTGAGTTTCTTTTGATTTAGAGAGCGCTTTGATCGTTGCAGAGAGCGCTTCTTTGAATGGTTCGCTCATGGCTTATCTATCCTACTTACTAGAGATCTTTGCCAAAGCACCGTTGATAATATTCTCTTAGAATAGGGTGCTCCATTTCATCAGACTTGTTAAGAAAACTCATCTTAAAGGCTTCTTCAAGGTTTTCGAAAATAATAAGGTTTTCAATCCAGCTCATGACGGTTCTTGGAGACATTACAGTTGAAATGTCGCCGTTTTTAAAGCCTTCACGTGTCAGCGATGCCATTTGAACCATTGCCGAAATACGTTCTTTGTTTTCTGGGTTGTTCATATCTGGGTTTTTGGCAAGCATGATGTTTACTTCATCGTCATGTGCCAGATAGTTAAGTGCGGTTACAATGTTCCAACGGTCCATTTGACCTTGGTTGAGTTGCTGTGTTCCGTGATACAAACCTGATGCGTCACCAAGACCTACCGTATTTGTTGTGGCGAATAATCTAAAAGCTGGGTGAGGACGAATGACAGTATTTTGATCAAGAAGTGTTAAGCGTCCATCTGATTCTAGTACACGTTGGATAACGAACATAACGTCAGGGCGCCCTGCATCATATTCATCGAATACCAATGCTACGGGATTTTGCAGTGCCCACGGGAGCAGCCCTTCTTTGTACTCTGTAATCTGTTTTCCTTCTTTCAGGGTTATCATGTCTTTACCCAGAAGGTCTAAGCGACTGACGTGGCTATCAAGGTTAATACGAACGCACGGCCAGTTTAGGCGGGCGGCGACTTGTTCAATATGAGTTGATTTCCCTGTACCATGATAACCCTGCACCATGACGCGCTTATTATGCGAAAAACCAGCAAGAATAGCCTTTGTCGTGGTTGGGTCAAATTGATATGTTTCATCAATTTTGGGGATGTTTGGGTTTTGGTCATCTGTGAAGCCTGGAACTTCCCAGCCAATATCAATTCCAAATGTATCGCGTACCGAAAATTTAGCGTCTGGAATTGTTGTGTACTTGCCATTCTTGGGGGCTAGTTGTGTTACATCAAAAGAAGCTGAGATAGGTTCGTTATCTTGTGGCACGTTTTTATATCCTATTTGGGTTATTCAGTGTGGTGTTTCACTATTTTTTAGCCATAATATGTTCATATTTTCCGTAGGCTGCTTTTATTATTGTATACGCCATATTGATCTTTTTGAGAACCTCTTCCGCATCAGGATCGTTTCTATTATGATCTGGGTGAAACCTCTTCGCGAGTGTTTTGTATTCTTTTTTTATCTCAGCCAGCGTTACAGGTGGTGTTAACCCCATGATGGCTAGGGCCTCCATTTCAGGAGAATGTCTCTCTATAAAGTCCTGTTGGCACTGTTCGCGATGCGTGCGCGCGTCGCTATTGTCTGGCTCCCTGTCACCATATGTTTCATTTACTCTTGTAAACAGTGTTTCTTCCATGGTTGCAAATTCGCGGTACTTCCATGTAGGGCGATCCCCATAAAAAGCACTTGTCATGTGGTTTTCTACTTCGGCAGGGTTCATCCCTTCAAAAAAATTCCATGCACGGTTGTAGTCTGTGATATGTGCTTTGCAGAAATTATGATGATCGCTCAAGGAGCGGTCTCTTGGTGCTCTGAATTCACCATGCTCACCACAGTGTGGCATGTCACATGGTGTTGTGGCGTGTGTTTTGTTTTTCCCATGATCAAATTCTGGGGAGTTTGGTTTTAAGCGTATCGTTGGCATTACATTTATTATAATCTATTTTTACATTTAAACAAAAGGTATGGGTGTATATACATGACAATTCAAGAAGAAATAGAAGGAATCATAGAAAAAGATCTTTCTCCTACTTATCTAAATGTTATTAATCAAAGTCATCTCCATAAGGGGCATGCGGGGGACGATGGCTCTGGAAATACGCATTTTTGTATAGAAATCACTACTCCTGTATTCAAAAAATACACACGTCTGGAATGCCATAGAATGGTTTATAAGTCCTTGGAAAAGCTGATAAATAACCCTATTCATGCGTTGGTAATCAGGGTTGTGAATTAAACCACAGGTTGTATTTAGTTCTACCAAAGGTTGTTGAAACGGGTTTTAAGGTCTATAACTAGTTATCAATTAAACCTTAAGTTTAAAGATGGGGACATAAAAATGAATACAGCTATACCACATATCGTAAATGATAATGACATCAATGTTAGTCCATATATCAGCCAAGTTTATCAAAAAATGACTATGGAGAAAAAAGAATCTAAAAGCACATTGGTGAGTAAAAATGTAACAATAATGGGACGCCGGACATCTGTGCGACTAGAGCCAGAAATGTGGCGTGCACTGAAGGAAATTTCTCGACGTGAAAAATGTACTGTCCATGATGTTTGTTCAATGGTGTATTTATGTAAGAAGCCATTGTCATCACTCACGGCGTCAATTCGTGTGTTTTTAATGCTTTATTACAAGGCGGCGTCCACAGAAGATGGGCATGAAAAAGCGCGTCATGGTAATTTAGACAACATGAAGCGCCGTGTTATTTCTCAATAGTTTTGTTGTGTAAGGCGAAGAAGAGGTGTTGTGCTATGCAACATCTCTTCCCATTTGTAGGAACTTGGCGTGACGCGCACTAATAAGCTGATCAGGGTTAAGTTTGTTTAGATCCTGTAGCGTTTCATTAATTTTGGCCTGTACACGACGTATAGCTTTTTCTTTTTGACGCTGAGCGCCGCCGAGAGGTTCTTTTACGATCATATCGATCAAGCCGTTGCTTAGCATGTCATTTGCTGTGAGCTTCAATGCACCCGCAGCATCTTTTGCATAGTCAGCGCTTCTCCACAGGATAGAAGCACAACCTTCTGGTGAAATCACTGAATATATTGAATGCTCAAGCATAATAATTTTGTCTGCTGTTGCGATGGCGATGGCGCCGCCTGATCCACCTTCACCAATGATTGTTGAGATGATTGGTGATTTAAGGTTTAAGCTAACTTCAATAGATTTTGCGATGGCTTCTGATTGTCCGCGTTCTTCTGCACCCAAACCAGGGTAAGCACCGGCTGTATCAACCAAAGTAATGACAGGGATATTAAATTGTTCTGCCATTTTCATGAGGCGTTGTGCTTTTCTGTAGCCTTCAGGGCGGGCCATACCAAAGTTATGTTTGATACGGGACTCTGTATCGTCGCCTTTTTCTTGCCCCATAACAACAACGCTCTGTCCATTAAAGCGTCCTATACCACCGATAAGGGCTTGATCTTCTCCGAAGAGACGATCGCCAGCAAGCGGGGTGAAATCCTCTATCATTTGATTTATATAGTCTTTCAAATGTGGACGGTTAGGGTGGCGCGCTACTTTAACCTTTTGTGCAGGTGTTAGTTTTGAGTACGTTTGCTGAATCAGACGCTGGGCTTTTTTCTCCATACGGCTTATTTCTTCAGCGATGTTTAATGTGTCATCGCTACTGGCATTACGTAGTTCTGCTATTTTATGTTCAAGTTCAAGAATAGGCTTTTCAAAGTCTAGCATGTGCACTCTCTATTTATGTTTAAATCTAAATGACTATTTAGGGTTTTTTAGCATGGAATTTTATGAAATACAAATATGCATATTCATAGGCATAAAAAAGTGGGGGCATAAAAAAAGCGAGCACAAATGAAGATGTGCTCGCTTTTATAAAATATTAGTAACTAAGATACTTTCTTTTTGCTTAGAGGATGTTTTTCCTCAACCGTATCTTTTTTCTCAGAGCTCAATACATGCGTATAGATCTGAGTCGTTGTAATGTCTGCATGTCCAAGCATTTTTTGTACTGCGCGAAGGTCAGCACCATTTTGTAGTAGGTGTGTCGCAAATGCGTGGCGTAAAACGTGTGGACTAACTATGCCTGCTTCAAACCCTGCGCGATCTGAAAGATCCTTTAGAAGTTGAGCAAAACGTTGACGTGTTAAGTGACCACTATCTGATGTGCGTGATGGGAAGACCCATTTTGCAAGGGGAGAAGATGTTTCTTCTCCGATAAAGTCATCGCGTGTTTCCAAATAGCCTTTAAGTGCTTTTTGTGCAGAGCCTGTCATTGGAACCATACGTTCATGGCCACCTTTTCCTGCAACTGTGATGTACTGTTGATCTTCTCCGATTGATGACATTGGTAATCCCACAAGTTCAGAGACTCGAAGTCCTGTTCCATAAAGCATTTCCATTAGGCATACCATACGACTTGCGCTAGATTTTTTGCCTTCAGCGGCTACTTTGATGAGGTGGCCAACATCTTTTTCAGAGATTGTTTTAGGCAAAGTACGTTTTTGCTTAGGACTCTCAATTGTTGATGTTGGGTCATCAGATCTGATGTTTTCAGAAATAACAAAGCGGTAAAATTGACGTAGAGCAGATAGACGACGTGCCACTGTACGGCTCGCAATGTTTCCGCTTTTATCACCTTTAACGTGAATGCGTTTTCCGAGCTCTTTAACGTAGGCTTGGATATCTTCTGTTGTTGCTAATTCAATCTCGTTGCTTGTTTGCTCTTTAAGGAACAGGCTGAAATCTGCAAGGTCGCGCCAATATGCTTGGCGAGTATTTAACGCAGCGTTACGTTCAGTTAGTAACATTTCAATAAATGAATCTACCCACTTCGATAAGTTAGGTTTCTCCATTGGTGGGCGGCCTGGTTTTGCCATTGTTGGTCTCCTTAAGATTTATTTTTTACTTTTTTATTATGAGCTTAACGCTTAATTGCTTAAACCCCACATTGTTTTGATAAGCGCTAGAGTGTTGAGTCTGTTCGATTCGAACAATCTCTATCTATCACTGATCATCAAATGTATTACATAATGACGTGGTGAGTGTCAAGGTAAATAATTTGCATAATACATTAATCTTAGGGCGAAGTTGTTGATTTTAATTTTCTTTGTATTTTTATAAGAGAGACTTGTTTATATACCAATTTTTGATTTTGAGGCATGTGTCCTTTTTGCAACGTGTATGCAAATGAGGGTGTATATTTTCTTAGAGTATGTATATGTTGGGGAAGAAATAGAGGGGAATAACCAATTATGAGTAAAAATAGGCCAGTGATTCTTATTGGAATGATGGGTGTTGGCAAAACATCCATAGGTAAGATGCTGGCAAAAGACTTGACCTGTGATTTCGTTGATGTGGATAAAATGATCGTTGAGTCTGAAGGAAAGCTCATTCCTGACATATTTAAGGAGTATGGCGAGGCTTATTTTAGAAAGGTTGAGGCAGACACTATTGAGAAATTGTTGACACGTAACGATCGCATTGTGATTGCAACGGGTGGTGGGGCGGTTATGACACCAAGAACGGCCAACCTAATATGGAATAAGAGTGTATCTGTATGGCTTCAAAGTGACGTTCCTGTATTGCTGAAACGTATAGGTAAAGACCTTAATCGACCGTTGCTTCAGGAAAAAGATGCGACTGATGTACTAAAAAAGCTGGAGAAAGAGCGGAGTCCTGTTTATAAAAGGGCTGATATACATGTTATAAGTGGTGTTGAGCCATTGGAAATGACATTGAAGAAAGTTTTAGAAAAGCTAGATGCCTTTGCAAAATAAAATACAAAGTAACCAAGATATAAAACAATTATCTGTAGATCTTGCGGAGACTCCTTATGACATTCATATAGGGGACGGTCTTCTTGACAATATTAGTGCGTATATACCGTATTCTTTAGAGAATCGAACTGTTTTTATTCTGACGGATGAGAATGTTCGTGCACTGTACGCGGATAAGATTGATACAGTCTTGCGTTCATGTGGCGCTCTCACGCATGTACTGTCCATAAAGGGAGGAGAGAGCAGTAAGTCTTTTTCTGACTATGAGCGCTTGTCTGGAGAGATGCTTTCTCATAAAGCTACACGCGATAGTTTATTGATTGCGCTTGGTGGTGGTGTTGTTGGGGATTTGGGTGGGTTTTTAGCCTCTACAATTGTAAGAGGTATTCCTTATATTCAAGTGCCAACAACAGTCTTGGCGCAAGTTGATAGTTCTGTGGGAGGGAAAACCGCGATTAATACCAGCTTTGGTAAGAACCTAATTGGAACATTTTATCAACCACGTGCCGTAATTGTTGATTTAAATACGTTGAAGACACTGTCTGAGCGTGAATATAAAGCAGGTATAGCGGAGGCGTTGAAGTATGGCATAATTGCAGATCTTCCTTTTTTCGAATATATGGAGGCTAATGTTGATGCGTTAAATGTGATGGATGATGTTGTGTGTCAAAAGGTTGTGTATACAAGCTGTGCAACCAAGGCAGATATTGTCGCGTTGGATGAGAAGGAAACGACGGGTGCGCGGGCGTTGTTGAATTTAGGACATACATTTGGACATGCTTTAGAGTTAATGGCTGGGTATAATGGTGATGTGCTTCATGGTGAAGCGGTGTCTGTTGGTATGGTCATGGCGGCTCAAGCTTCATGCGATCTTGGTGATTTATCAGAGGATGATGTCGCTCGTATTACTGCGCTTCTTCGTGCGCTTAAATTACCTGTTACGATTCCAGAGTTGGACGTTCAGGTTAATGTCGATGAGATGTATAGCCTGATGTTAGGGGACAAGAAGGCAACCAAAGATGGTATTGGCTTTATTGTTCTGACACGTATTGGCGGTGCGTGTGTTCGTTCTGATTTATCTCAAGATTTTATCTCTAAGCTTATTCAAAAATTCATATAATTATTTAAGGTTGTTCATATTATGTTGTGGTTAGTTCTTGGCGCTGTTTTTTTGCTTCTGATGTTGTCTGCATTTTTTTCTGGTTCAGAAACAGCGTTTACCGCGGTTTCAAGCGCACGGCTGCAATCTGCAGAGAAAGAGGGAGATAAAAAGGCCAGTGTGGTTCTCAGGATTCTTGAGCGCAAGGAGCGTATGATAGGGGCGTTGTTGCTTGGGAATAACCTTGTAAATATTTTGGCCTCTGCACTTGCTACAAGCGCTTTTATTGGCTTGTTTGGTGACGCAGGCGTTGTGTATGCAACGGCTCTTATGACGTTGTTGGTTTTGATTTTCGCCGAGGTGTTGCCTAAAACCTATGCGTTGCATCATTCACAAACGATGACACGTGCGGTTGCCCCGATCATACGTGTGTTGATATTTGTTTTGTCGCCAATTACTGAGGCTGTAACTGCGATTGTAAGGCTTGCTCTTAAGCTGTTTGGCGCTGATATATCAAAGGTGAATATGGGCAGCCACTTGGACCTGCTTCGTGGTGTTATTGATCAACATCAGGGAGCGGATGAAGAAACACAGGCGCAACGTGCTATGTTGCGCTCTGTTTTGGACTTGGCGGATGTGGATGTTGAAGAGATCATGATTCATCGTAAGAATGTTGAGATGATTGATATAAGTCTTTCCTCTGCTGAAATCGTTTCTATTGTTTTGAACAGCCAATATACGCGCCTTCCATTATATGCAGATGATCAGGATAACATTGTCGGTATTCTGCATGCGAAAGAGCTTCTACGTGCGTTGCAAAAAGTGAATGGAAATGCTGATGAAGTGGAGATTGAAGATGTTTCTTTGGAGCCGTGGTTTATTCCTGAAACAACAATCCTTTTTGATCAGTTACAGGCGTTTAAACAGCGCCGGGAGCACTTTGCCAGCGTGGTTGATGAATATGGTGCATTCATGGGCATTGTTACGCTTGAGGACATCTTGGAAGAGATTGTTGGAGAGATTGATGATGAACATGACAAGTCAGTGGTTGGCGTGAAGCAGCTGGATAACGGAACCATTGTCGTTCAGGGCGATGTTACAATACGTGATTTAAACCGTGAGTTTGAATGGAATCTGCCAGATGATGAAGATTACTCGACGGTTGCGGGGCTTGTTTTATATGAAGCACAGACCGTTCCCAATGTTGGGCAGTCGTTCATGTTTTATGATTTTAAGTTTGACATTCTTAAGCGGACACGCAACCAAATAACTTCTGTACGGATTAGTGTCCCAGAAGAAGTGTTGTCTGCTTAATATTTATAGATCGTAACAATCCCATATCTTGATCCATATTCTGAATTAGATTTTGGGATTGTTATATATACGTAGGGCTTATTTATTAATAAGCTGTTTTAACTCCGCCAGAGACAGCTTTTTCCGCATTGTCTTTTGACATCATAGCGCAAATCGTTGTGCTACATACAGGACAAGATCCTTTAGCCATAAATCCGCCTCTTTTTGTTTTGTTCATAACAGGCTCGTTCATCTCAACGCCCTTTTTCTTACATTTCACACAATAAGCTGTAATCATTCCAAACTCCTTTGTTTTGTGCCGATAAGACTGACACTTAGGGGATTGTAACATAACTTTTTTGATTTTTGCGTTAATTTATGTGCTGTGCGTTTTTGCATGTGCATATATCGTCATTTTAAATGGCAGTGCTTGTCGTCTGTTGCTAACTTTTCTCCGCATTATAATCACTGTTAATGGCTATAATACAGTGTAATTTTAGGTTTCTCTCGATGAAAGGCTCAGAAACACTGAATGTTGGGCATTTTGAGCTTTTTCTCTAAAATAACAAGAACTTATCAGAGGTAACCTCTAGATGTCACAGTTCATATATTTAAGGATAGGTAGCGCAAACATCACAAATTA
>JQIA01001129.1_pt1 | contig 14348 bp, 16 predicted proteins | sample 811431 | NCBI WGS metagenome assembly JQIA01 (sample SAMN02998118, study PRJNA258478) | marine sediment metagenome | biome: marine; feature: seafloor; material: sediment; isolation source: oil-polluted sediment collected from 3 locations (0.5 km, 0.7 km and 0.9 km)... | place: USA: Gulf of Mexico ... | reverse complement strand
TAAAAATTACAATAACAAGGTTTTCTTCCAAAGGTATAGGTTAAAGTAATACCTGTAAAAACATACCAATCATTATTATTAACATTTCCGAATTTTAAATTTTCATTATCCTCTAATCCGTTTACAGGGTTACTGCCATCTAGGTCATCGGTAAAAGTATACCTTGCTCCTATTTCGGCAGCTATAATAAATTTTGTACCAAGTGTTGCTTTGTAACCCAATGTCATAGGTATTGCAATTGACGAAGCCCCATCATAATCTTTAATTACATTGTCGGAGGATTTGTACAATGCTTGATACCAAAAATAGGTAAGTCCTGTATACATATAAGGAGTATGGGCGGGTCTGCCACTATACATATTAAATTCCCAGAAGGTGTATTCTATACCTGCTGAGATTTCTGTAATATTATTTTTAAAAGAATATCCTCTTTCTTTTCGTCTGCTTTCTTTAGAGTCATTGTCGTCTCCTTCGATCTGAGCAAACATTATAGATCCTCTAAAGGAATGCCTTGCAGTTCTATTCCATTTAAATATTGCTCCAAAAGCAGGTGTATTTGGTGCTATATATGTTGTTTTTCCAACATCTCCTATATAGTTGGCGCCTCCAAGAAAACCACCTATCTCATAAGTTTGAGAAAACGCAGATAGCGATAGTAATAGTATTAAAAATGTGCTGATATATAACTTCATACGGGTAAAAGTTTGCAAATATAATGATAAACTTTGCATCTAAGAACTATAAGTTAGATAGTCTCTGTTGATTAACAATATTTGGAAGTATTTATTGTAGTGTAGTATTTTAATTACGTTTATCTTCTCCCCAAAGTAACTTTTCGCGAAGTGTTTTTATAAAACTATCTTCTTTTAATTGAACAAGTTTGATGCAAAAAGGGGCTTTTTTTATCGTAATTACAGTCTTGTCTTTTAGGGTTGCAATTCTTGAGTCTAAAGAAGTTAAATAAGATTTTTCTCTTCCTGAAACTTTTAGAGTGATAGTGCAACTGTCTGGAATAACCAAAGGGCGAGCAGTCAAATTATGAGGAGCTATAGGAGTTAACACGATGCTATTGGTCCTAGGGTCTATAATAGGTCCTCCGCAACTTAACGAATACCCTGTAGATCCTGTTGGGGTAGAAACAATAAGCCCATCAGACCAATACGAAGTAAGATGTTTGTCATCGATTAAAGTTTCAACCTTAATCATCGATGTGGTATTCTTTCTGTTGATCGCTATTTCATTAAGAGCAAAATTAAGAGAATTAATCTTCTCATTAATAGGGTCTGTTGTAATCGTTAATAAACTCCTTTCTGAAACTCTGTAGTCGCCATTAAGGATTTGTTGTAAACTTTCGGTTATTTTCTCTTTCTGTATGGTTGCTAAAAAACCTAATCTTCCAGTATTTATTCCAATAATAGGAATTCCTAGATCTCTTACATAGGTAACAGACTTAAGCAGAGTTCCATCTCCACCAATACTTAAAAAGAAATCATAACTAGAGTCAATACTTGTAAAGGTAGAAACGCCTAAAAAATTTTTAGATATATCTTTATGCTTATTGATGCTTTTCAGGAATTTTTCTTCCACTACAATTTCTACATCTTTCTTTTGCAATGCATTTAAAATATACTGAATATAAGTTTCAGAATCTTCATGATAAAACTGTCCGTATATGCCTATTTTCATTTTTAAATATTGAGATATTTATCCAAATAATTAGATCGATCTTTTAAATCTTCCAAAAATTTATCTTCATCATGGCTAGAAACTACAATATAGCCATACCTTCTAAAAGTTTGAACAATAGAATTCATACCTGTATGGCCAATTTTTATCGTTACTTGTGCTGTTTCTCTGTTCATTTTAGAGATAAAAGCACCTAGAATTTTTGCATCATTAGATTCTACTATTTGACATATTTCGCTAAATGAATATTCTTTAGGCCCCTTTTCTACAACAATAATTCCTCCGGCCTCATTAAGGAAAGGAGTATTATTAAAAAGATACATAATGTCGGTAAGTTCGTAATATCCAAGGTATTTATTGTCTTCACTTAGCACTGGCATGATATTACTATTGTGCAAAGCAAAAGCTTCTAAAATATCCAACCAATTAGTGCTGTCTCTTACAAAAAAGGGTTCTAAGGAATACACTTGGTCACTTATTTGTTTAGTGCCTTCGAAACAATGTGCGTCATTTTCAGAAATACACCCTTGATACACTCCTTCTTTTAATACAGGAATATGAGAATAGGTAAGCTGATTAAATACATTTTGCACCTCTAAAATGTTTGTGGTAACATTAAAAGGTTCAATATCATTAATTATGTATTGTTGCGTGTTCACAATGCTTATTTTTTGCAAATTACTTAAAATATATATGTAAAACCATAGTTCAAATTGTATTTTTGAAAATCAAAATTCAAATGATGACAAAACTAAGTGTCAATATAAATAAAATTGCAACCCTTCGCAATGCTCGAGGAGGGAATACGCCTAGTGTTTTACAAGCTGCAATAGATGTCCAGGAGTTTGGTGCCGAAGGGGTTACCATACATCCCCGCCCAGATGAAAGGCATATTCGCTATCAAGATGCTTATGACATTCAATCAAAAATTACCACCGAATACAATATTGAAGGAAATCCTATAGAATCTTTTTTAAAAATGGTTTTCGAGATTAAACCAACTCAGGTAACCTTAGTGCCAGATTCCATAGATGCAATTACTTCTAATGCAGGTTGGGATACCATAACTCATAAAGATTTTTTATCTGAAATTATTTCAGAATGTAAGAAACAAGATATTCGTACTTCCATTTTTGTAGATCCCAATCTAACAATGATTGAAGGAGCTGCAAATACAGGAACCGATCGTATTGAATTGTATACCGAAGAATTTGCAGAACAATATGCCTTAGGAAATAAAAAAGCTATTGAGCCCTATACCCAATGTGCGGTATTGGCAAATGAATTAGGACTTGGAATCAATGCAGGTCACGACTTATCTTTGGAAAACATTCAATTTTTTAATGAAAATATTCCAAATTTATTAGAAGTCTCTATCGGTCATGCCCTTATTTGTGAGTCTCTTTATTTGGGAATGGAAAATGTGATTAAAAGCTACTTGCAAAAATTGAAATAAGATTTGTGCTCTGAGTGATTTTACAAAGTAAAATTGTATCGAAGAGGGCAAGTTGTAATATAAAATTAAAATAGATTGCTGAGTGTTTTATGATAATAAAACGTATCGAAGCAACTCCAGTACTCTTCGATACAATTTTTCAGAAAAAGAAAAATCACTCAGAGTACTTTAAAGTTAAATTGGAATAATAAACAAAGGTTGCTGAGTGATTTTGCCCAAGCAAAATAATATCGATTAACCTAATTAAAATATATGCTACTACATTCAAACATTATTGGAGAAGGAAAACCATTTATCATTCTACATGGGTTTTTGGGTATGGGCGATAATTGGAAATCTTTAGGGAAACGTTTTTCTGAAAATGGCAATCAAGTGCATTTAGTAGATCAGCGTAATCATGGAAAGAGTTTTCATCATCACACCTTTAATTATGAAGTTATGGTGGAAGACTTAAAAGAGTATTGCGATCATAATAAGTTAGAGAATTTTATTTTACTAGGACATTCCATGGGAGGAAAAACGGCCATGAATTTTTCAGTGAAATATCCAGAAATGGTTTCCAAGTTAATTGTGGCTGATATTGGACCTAAGTCTTATCCTTTACATCATCAAGATATTTTAAAAGCCTTGTCGGCGCTAGATTTTTCTATAATAAAAACAAGAAAGGATGCAGATGAAGTTCTTTCAAGGTATATTCAAAATATAGGAATTCGACAGTTTTTAGCAAAAAACCTGTTTTGGAAAAACCCAGGCGAACTTGCGCTTCGAATCAACCTTCCTGTACTTGTGGAGAACATCGAAGAGGTTGGAAAAGCATTAAATAATGGGGCAATGTATAATGGCGACACTTTGTTTTTAGGCGGCGCTAATTCTCATTATATCGAACCTGTAGATGAATATTTAATAAAAAATCACTTTCCTATGTCCTCTATTAAGTCAATATCAAATGCAGGACATTGGCTTCATGCCGAAAACCCAAAAGATTTTTATATGGAAGTGCTAAATTTTATATCTTTATAAAAATTAAAGCAACATGAAATTTATTTTAAAATTATTATTAACCGCAGTAGCGGTTTTTGTTCTTCAAAAAATATTGCCTGGTATATCTGTAGATAGTTATACCGATGCCATATGGGTAGCATTAGTTATTGGAATTTTAAATAGCTTTGTAAGGCCATTATTTGTGTTGTTAACACTTCCGGCAACTTTAATTACTATGGGATTGTTTTTGTTTGTGATCAATGCATTAATGATTCAATTGGCAGGTTATTTTCTTGATTCTTTTATAGTAGCTTCTTTTTGGTGGGCCTTGCTTTTTAGTATCTTGTTATCTATTCTTCAGCCTATATTGCATTCCCTACTAGGAGAAGATAAAAGGTAGTCTTAATCAATTCTTAAATTACTTGTATTGAGGGTTTTCATTTTGTATTTTTGCACTCCCAAAAATTTGTGGGGTTAAATTAATTTAGAAAATGGAGATTACAAAAAAAGATATAGATAGCTTAAACGCTATTGTTACCGTAAAAGTTAATGAGGCAGACTATTCAGAAAAAGTAAAATCTGTACTTAATAATTACCGTAAAACTGCTAACATTCCAGGTTTTAGAAAAGGGCATGTACCTATGGGAATGGTGAAAAAGCAATATGGTAAAGCTGTTTTAGTAGAAGAAGTAAATAAATTACTTCAAGATTCATTGCATAAATATTTAACCGAAGAAAAATTAGACGTTCTTGGAAATCCTCTTCCAAAAAACGATACTGAAATAGATTGGGATGCTTCAGACTTCACTTTTGACTTTGAATTAGGAATGTCACCTCAGTTTGAAGTAGATGTAAAAGGAAAAAAAGCATTACCACATTATAAAATTGTTGCAGACGATAAAATGATCGACGATCAAGTGGTGCACATGCGTAAACAATACGGAAAATTAATTTCGAAAAATGAAGTAGGAGAAGGAGACGAGATTACTGGGTACTTTACTTCAGAAGAAAAAGAAATTAATAAAGACACTACTTTCTCTACAGAAAATATAAAAGGAAAAACACAGCTTAAAAAACTTATAGGTTCTAAAGTTGGGGATACAGTTACTCTAAAAACAAAAGGATTGTTTACAGACGATCATTTAAACCAAACACATTTAGGTGTGGAACATGACGATGCTCACGGTTTGGATATCGAAGTAACTTTTAAAATTAAAGAAGTAAACCAAAGAGAACTTGCTGAAGTAAACCAAGACTTTTTAGATAAGATTTTTGGAAAAGATAAGGTGAAGACTGAAGAGGAATTAAAAGGAAAAATAAAAGAAGACGCGGAAAAGCAATTTGAGCAACAAAGCGATCAAAAGTTGATGGATGAAGTGGTGGAATCTTTAATTTCTAATACAAAATTCGACCTGCCAGGTGAATTCTTAACACGTTGGATTCAGTTTTCTGGTAAAAATCCAATGACAGAAGAAGAAGCAAAAGCGGAATACGAAAAAAGTGAAAAAGGATTGCGTTACCAACTTATTGAAGGTAAAATTAGAAACGAGCATAAAATTCAAGTAAGCTTTGACGAATTGAAAGACTATTCTAAAAACATGATTAGAATGCAAATGGCGCAATATGGTCAAGCTAATCCTTCAGACGAAGAATTAGATACTATAGCAGCTCGTATTATGTCTAATGAAGAAGAGGTAAAAAGACTTTCAGAACAATTGAATAGTCAGAAATTATTGAAATTCTTTAAGGAAAACGCAAAATTAAAGACAAAGGAAATTACGTACGATAAATTCATGAAAGAAGCGCATAGTTAATCTATGATCTGCTCTCGAAATTATTTCGAGAATCTAATGAATTGTCATTCCGAAGACATGTACTGAGTGCAATCGAAGTATATTTCGGAATCTAGTAATAAAATTATTATCTTTAGGGCGTTGAATACAGTGATATTTAACGCCTTTTTTAATAAAACAAAAGAATATTTATGAACTACGGAAAAGAGTTTAAAAAATTTGCAATTAAAGATCAGGGAATCAATAGTATGTATTACGATTCCATTGTGAGTAGTATGAACCCTATGGGTTTTACACCTAATATTATTGAAGAACGCCAAATGAACGTGGTGGCAATGGATGTTTTTTCACGTTTAATGATGGATCGCATCATATTTTTAGGAACTGCAATTAACGATCAAATTGCCAATATTATACAAGCCCAATTATTATTTTTAGAGAGCACAGATGCATCTAAAGACATTCAGATTTACATCAATTCCCCTGGAGGTGGTGTATATGCTGGATTAGGGATTTACGACACCATGCAATTTATCAAGCCAGATGTAGCCACTATTTGTACAGGGATGGCAGCTTCTATGGGTGCGGTATTGCTTTGTGCTGGAGCCAAAGGAAAACGAAGTGGTTTAACACATTCTCGTGTCATGATTCACCAGCCTTTAGGAGGAGCGCAAGGACAAGCGAGTGAATTAGAGATTACAGTAAAAGAAATATTGACCTTAAAAAAAGAATTATATGAGATTATTTCTAAGCATTCTGGTCAAAGCTATGATAAAGTGTACGAGGATAGTGATCGTGATTATTGGATGAAATCTGATAAAGCGCTGAAATACGGAATGATAGATGAAATTTTAGCAAGATAGTTACGTTTAGTAACCGCAAAGTTTAAAAGAAGAGGATTATGTCAAAAGAAGAATTAGAATGTTCGTTTTGTGGTCGTAAAAAGCCAGAAACAAATTTACTTATTGCAGGTTTAGATGCTCATATTTGTGATCGTTGTATTGAACAAGCACACGGAATAGTTTCCGAAGAAGCATTGCATACCGATAATGATGGATTATCGGAAGAGCTCATGCTTAAAAAGCCTAGAGTAATTAAAAAATTCCTAGAAGAATATATTATTGGGCAAGATTATTCAAAGAAAATATTGTCTGTTGCTGTATATAATCATTACAAAAGGTTATTACAATTAGATACAGAGGATGATGTTGAAATAGAAAAGAGTAATATCATCATTGTTGGTGCTACAGGAACGGGTAAAACATTAATGGCAAAAACCATTGCCAGAATGTTAAATGTGCCTTTAGCCATTGTAGATGCAACCGTTTTAACTGAAGCTGGTTATGTTGGAGAAGATGTAGAAAGTATCTTGACGAGATTATTACAAGCTGCAGATTATAATGTAGAAAAAGCACAACATGGAATTGTATTTATCGATGAGATAGATAAAATTGCTCGTAAAGGAGACAATCCTTCTATTACTAGAGATGTGAGTGGGGAAGGTGTACAACAGGCTTTATTAAAGTTGTTAGAAGGTACAACTGTAAATGTTCCGCCAAAAGGAGGACGTAAACACCCAGACCAGAAATTTATTGAAGTGAAAACCGAAAACATTCTCTTTATAGCTGGAGGAGCTTTTAACGGTATTGAACGAAAAATTTCGAAACGACTCAATTTACAGGCCGTTGGATTTAGTGCTTCTAAAAAAGAAGACACCTTAGACCATAATAATTTATTAAAGTATATTATCCCTAAAGATTTAAAAGATTTTGGGCTAATTCCTGAAATTATTGGACGTCTTCCGGTATTAACCTATATGAATCCTTTAGACAAGAAAACGCTAAGAGCAATTTTAACAGAGCCTAGAAACGCTATCATTAAACAATACGAAAAGTTATTTGAAATGGATGGTATTAAATTTACCATCACCGATGGTGCTTTAGATTATATTGTGGAGCAAGCGGTAGATTATAAATTAGGAGCCCGTGGCTTACGTTCTTTATGCGAAGCGGTATTAACCGATGCTATGTTCGAAATGCCTGACGGTGAGGAAAAAACCTTAGAAGTGACTAAAGAATATGCAGAAGCAAAATTGAATAAATCGACCATTAAGAAATTAAAAGCGGTTTCTTAAAACAAATAATAGATTTTAAATAAAAAGCCTCTGAATTTTAATTCAGAGGCTTTTTATTTAAACCGATTTTATAAATATTTTAGGGTTTTACTACAATCGTTTTCCCTTTTTTATAAAGGATTTGTTGCTCCATAATTTCTTTTTTATTTTTTAAAGTATAGCCCGCTATTTCCTTATTAGTTTCTTTTTTTGCAGATTTTGCAGAACATCCAGCGCCACAAGAAGTGAGGGATACTGCTAGAAATAAAGTGAATATTAGATAAACAAATTTTGCCATGTGAGGTTGTATAATTATTAGATACTATGCAAATTTATAAAGTACGAAAAGTACTACCAAATATACTTGTTGTAATAGCTGAATACTCGTTCAACTACACGAAATCAATAAATTAAATATATACTGTAGGAATAGGATTACAATTTAGAAATATGCTCTTTTTAGGAGCGATTCATGAGTAATAATTCATCTAAATATTCTCGGGTATTGGATAGTCTGGGGACCTTATGTTGTCCTCCCAATTTATCATGCTTTTTTAGCCATTCCTTAAAAAGATCTTTTCGAGCAATATGTATAATCGGAAAGTTTAAGGTGGTATTATTATAACGTTTGGCTTCATAATCGCTATTAACCTCTTGCAATAAAGCGTCTAATAGTTGTTTAAAGGTTTCTTCATTATCAGGTGCTTTCTTAAACTCAATGATCCATTCGTGTGCTCCTTTTTCTTTTCCTTCCATAAAAATAGGGCCAGCGGTATAATCTACAATTTCAGAATGCGTTAATTTAGATGCTTTTCGTAATGCGGCTTCCGCATTTTCTATAATAAGTTCTTCCCCAAATACATTAATATGGTGTTTGGTACGTCCCGTAACTTTTATTCGAAAAGGATTAATAGAAGTAAAACGTACGGTATCTCCAATTTTATAACGCCATAGACCCGCATTGGTTGTAATGACAATTGCATAATTTTCACCTAACTCTACTTCACTTAGCGGAATGACTTTCTCTTCAGAACTTCCGTAGGTATCCATAGGGATGAATTCATAAAAAATTCCATAATCCAACATCAATAATAATTCCTTGCTATCGTTCCGGTCTTGTATCGCAAAAAACCCTTCCGAAGCATTATAAGTCTCGTAATATCTAAAACTGCTTTTTGGTAATAGTTTTTTGTATTGCTCCACATAGGGATCAAAACTTACACCGCCATGAAAATACGCTTCTAGATTAGGCCAAACTTCAAATAAATTTTTCTTTTGTGTGGTTTCCATTACATTATTAAGCAAGACCAAAACCCAAGAAGGTACACCAACCAAACTAGTTACATTTTCATTTATAGTTTCGTCAACAATAGCCTGCATTTTAAATTCCCAATCAGACATTAAGGTAACTTCATTGCTCGGAGTGCTACTAAACTCTGCCCAAAATGGCATATTGTCTATTAAAATTGCAGATAGATCTCCGAAAACAGTTCCGTTTTGTTCGTATAATTCTTTACTTCCTCCAAGGCGTAAACTCTTTCCAAGAAATAATTCAGAATCTGGGTTATTGTTTAAATACAAACACAATAAATCTTTACTCGCCGCAAAATGACAATCTTCTAACGATTCATTACTTACCGGAAGAAATTTACTTTTTGTACTGGTAGTTCCGCTAGATTTTGCAAACCATTTAATTGGGGATGGCCAAAAAATATTACTTTCTCCTTTTCGGGCTCTCTGGTATAAAGAATCGTTTTCTTCATAAGTCGTAACCGGAATCCGCTCTGTAAAATCGGCATAGGATTTAATACTAGAAAAGTCATATTGATTCCCAATTTCAGTAAACCTAGCCTTAAATAATAGTCCTTTAAGCAATTCCTCTTGTACATCGATAGGGTATTTTAAGAATAAATCTATTTGATGAATTCTCTTTTTTAAAAACCAGGTGGCAATGGAGTTTACTATTGGTATCGGCATTATTAAAACGTATGTTTTGTGAAACTAATTAGTTGTTAAAATCCTTCATTTAAAAAATGATTAATTTGACCCCTGACCCTAAAGGGAACTTAATCATTTTTTGTTTTTCACCCTTTAGGGAAGGGGTAATCAAAAGAAAAAATGTTTATGGTATTGAAACTGTTTAGTTATCTTTATGCAATAAAAATAGTCTTTTTATTTTATGAACTACCAAGGAGTACTCACAAAAATGCAAACCGAAATAGGTTCGCCCATTCAATATTATTTGGTATTTAAGGATGATTTCCTGAATGTCAATCAATTGCTTAACAAAAAAATAAGTCTCCATTTTGAAGGATACGAGTGTTTAAACTGTCATAAAGCAAAGAAAATTTACCGTCAAGGATTTTGTTACGATTGTTTTTTTGAGATCCCACAAGCTGCAGATTGGATTATAAACCCAGAACTTAGTAAAGCGCATTTAGGAATTGAAGATCGAGATTTAGAATATGAAAAAGCAGTACAACTTAAACCACATATTGTGTATTTGGCTAACAGCAGTTCTGTAAAAGTAGGAGTAACTCGTATAACACAGGTGCCAACCCGTTGGATAGATCAAGGGGCTCACGAAGCTATTGAAATTGTTGAGGTTCCCAATCGTTATCTAGCTGGAATTACAGAAGTCGCTTTAAAAAATCATGTGGGAGATAAAACCAATTGGCGGACGATGCTAAAGAATGAAATAGAAGATGAAAACTTGATTGAATGGCGAAACAAATTAAAACAGTATATCCCAGACGAGGCTAAGGAGTATTTTGTGGAGAATAATACCGAAACACATATGGATTTTCCTGTGTTACAATATCCTAAAAAACTGAAAAGTTTAAATATAGCAAAACACTTAAACTATGAAGGTGTCCTAAAAGGCATCAAAGGACAGTACTTGATTTTTGAAGACGATACTGTGTTTAATGTACGAAGTAATGAAGGGTTTGTGGTAACGATTACGGTCACTTAGAAAAATCATAAGACATTAGTGGAGAAAATATTTTAATGCTTATTGTTTGTAAAAAATATAGGAACACGGATATAATAGATTGTACAGATGATCACAGATAAGCCTTTATAATCAAAACCAAAATCGCAGTAAATTTTAAATAAAAGATCTGTGAGAGATCCGTGTCATCCGTGTTCTATCCCAGCTCAATTTCTTCCCCCATTTTTAATCCAAATCGTTTTCTAAGGCTGTAAACAGCGGCATATAAAAAAGGTGTGTCCAATGCAGCAATCATTACTTTAAATAAAAACCCACTAGCCAATAAGGCGCCAAATAAATTCCAATCGATTTTTCCGAAACTACATAAAAGAAAAAGTACGGTAAAGGTGTCTACAAATTGAGATAGAAAAGTAGAGAAGTTATTTCGAAGCCAAAGATGTTTGCCCTTAGTAACTCGTTTCCAAAAGTGAAAAATCTGTATGTCGATATATTGTGCCAACAAATATGCCATCATTGAAGCTAATACTGCAATGGCGGTAGCGCCAAAAACTTTAGTAAATAGAGAATCATTAATTGGGCTCCAAGTGGTTGCAGGAACATAATCCGCTACAAAAACAATAAGCATCGAAAAAAAGGAGGCAAATATTCCTGCGGTTACTACTTGATTGGCTTTTTTCTTTCCATACACTTCACTTATAATGTCGGTGATTAGAAAAGTAATGGGATATGGTAAAATCCCAACGGAAATCTCAAAGGTGTAGATGCCAAAGAAATCCCAATAAAAAAATTTTTGAAAAATTAAATTGGAAACCACCAAAGAAGCGATAAACAAAGCCGCTAATATGAGGTAAATGCGTTGTGCTGCTAGTTGATCTTTTAATGTGAGTATTGCCACAAGATTTTGTTTTTTTTAAAGGTAATGCTGTAACTTTTACTTAAATTCGTCTTCCACTTAAAACTATAATTTCATTAAACCAAAGCATCAAATACACCTTTCATTAGGAAGCAATTTAGGTAATAAATTTGAATACCTTCAAGAAGCAATAAACTCCATTTTTGAACATTTGGGATCTATTGTTAAAATATCGTCTGTTTATCAAACTCCTGCCGTAGGATTTGATGGGGATGACTTTTTAAATTGTGTGATTCAAATTCAATCCCTTTATTCTCCTTTAGAAACACTAAAAAAGGTATTGTCTATTGAAAAGGAAATGGGTAGGGTACGCGAGGAGTCAAAAGGATATTCTTCACGTCCAATAGATATTGATATCTTATTTTTTGATGCTGAGGCAATAGCATCAAAAGACTTAATAGTTCCACATCCCGAAATTCAGAATCGAAGATTTGTATTGCAACCTTTGGCAGATATCTCCGAAACATTAATTCACCCAAAATTAAATAAAAGTATTGCCGAACTTTTAGAGGATACCAACGATGATAGTAAAATTGTAAAGCAACCTGAAGAAATTCGAAATCCTATACTAGATTATGATATTTCTAAATATAGATACATTGCAATCGAAGGTAATATTGGTGCCGGGAAAACAAGTTTAGCGACAAAAATAGCTGCCGATTTTAATTCAAAATTGGTCTTAGAACGTTTTAAAGAAAACCCTTTTTTACCAAAATTTTACAAGGAACCAGATCGTTTTGCATTTCCGTTAGAGATGTCTTTTTTAGCAGATCGATACCAACAATTATTAGACGATTTAACACAATACGACCTGTTTAAAGAAAATGTAATTGGAGATTATGATGGGTATAAGTCACTCATTTTTGCAAAAATCACACTACAAGAGGAAGAATTTACCTTATATAAAAAACTCTTTCATTTAATGCATAAAGAGTTGCCTAATCCAGATTTGTATGTGTATTTATATCAAAATACAGAGCGATTATTAGAAAACATAAAAAATAGAGGACGTGATTTTGAACAAGAAATAGAAGCGTCCTATCTTCAGAAAATCAATAATGGATATATAGAGTATATTAAAGGTCAATACAGTGATAGAATTAAAATTATAGATATTTCTGAAATGGATTTTGTAAATAACAGAAAGGACTATATTCAAGTATTGAAGGAAATTATAAGCTAGAATAGTATGAAAAAAACATTCAGAAATAATGGGGCAATAGGTGCTTTACTAGATGAATATGAAAAAACTCTTTTCGAATTAGAGCAAGTAATCAGAGAGATAACTCCAGAAGAATTATTAAAAATTGCTGATACTAAAACGAAAGATCCAGAATGTAAATCCATCCAAACAGTTTTAACTCATATTATTGGTTCTGGATACTGTTATGCGGTAATTATCCGAAGACATTTTGGTGAAAAAGCGGAGTATAAAGATGGAATCATATTAGATTCTGTAGCGGAATATCTTGAAGAATTGCAAAATATGTTTCAATATAATGTCCAATTATTTGAAGATTATCCTACAATTAAGCTAGAAGAATACAATAATGAAAAGAAAATATTAGTCCGTTGGGGTCAACGATACGATGTGGAGCAATTAATGGAACATGCCATTATTCATATTCTTCGACACCGTAGACAGATTGAACGATTTTTGATTGGAATAAGGAATTAATCATCATCAAAATTTAATTATTTAAACAATAAATTTGCTGTTTATTTCGTAACTTGAAGTCTAATTTTTCTAAATTCATTTATCATGGAAGATCATGTGTATAAAAAAATTGAGATTACAGGAACATCTGGTGAATCTAGTGATGCTGCGCTTCAAAATGCGATAGCTAAAGCATCTAAGTCTATTCATAATTTAAGGTGGTTCGAATTAATTGAAACCAGAGGTTCTATTAAAGATGGTAGTATCGATAAATGGCAAGTCACCATAAAAGTTGGCTTTACCATGAAGGATTGATGTTTCATGTTTCTTTGAATAACACTACTGTTAGTCAAGTGATTGTGTGTTATTATTTAGTTTGAATTAATAATTAAAATCACTAAATAAAAATAAATTCTCCAAAAAACTTGCATATTAACTTTTTGTGACTGAATATTTGCAGCTCAAAGTTCAAACACTTATTGAAATTGTTATCAAGAAAGGCGGAGGGATTAGACCCATTGAAGCCTTAGCAACCCTTTATTCGTAAAGTAGGTGCTAAATTCTACTAATTTGTCATTTCGAGCGCAAGCGAGAAATCTCAAATAGATAGATAACCAAATAGAAATTATTTTCCGTAATTTCCATATATTCTTAATAACATTTTTTTTAAAAGGTACGTCTGTAAAAAGACGCATTTTGACTTTTGATTTAATCTTTTAATTAATTCAAATTTAAAAAAAATGAATGCAACACAAATTATTCACTCTATTCCGAGTGACCCGTTAACAGGAGCTAT
>JQIA01001128.1_pt1 | contig 14350 bp, 13 predicted proteins | sample 811431 | NCBI WGS metagenome assembly JQIA01 (sample SAMN02998118, study PRJNA258478) | marine sediment metagenome | biome: marine; feature: seafloor; material: sediment; isolation source: oil-polluted sediment collected from 3 locations (0.5 km, 0.7 km and 0.9 km)... | place: USA: Gulf of Mexico ... | reverse complement strand
AAACACCCGCACTAGGCAAATTTGTTTCCTCCATTATTTCTCGACTGTTTCATTGGTAACCCCCATAGAAATGGGATATAATGGAAGCATGAAAATTCAAGGACCAAGCAAAACAGGAAAAACCTCCTCCACAAAAAAAACCTCTAAAGCAGGTGGTGGCGGGAATTTTGGCGTGCTTTTAAGTGGCGGCACAGAAGAAACAGCCTCCGCAGCAACAGCACACAGCATTACAAAGGTAGAAGCACTGCTCGTTGCACAAACAAGCGACGACCCAGCCGAGCAAAAATCTAGGGGACGGATGGTCAAACGTGCAGATCGGTTACTAGATGAACTTGATAAAATGCGTCTTTCCATGCTTACAGGAACAATCACCGTCGGAGACATGATTGATCTGGCCGATGTTGTTGCAAGCCATAGAGAACAAATTCAGGACCCTGAATTGACGGCTATCCTTGAGGAGATAGATCTCCGCGCGCAAATCGAAATTGCAAAAATGAGAGTCTCACTTGATGCGCTGAACTAATTTCAAACCATATAAATAACAACATTTTTGTGTGCATAAGAAAAGACTCTTGCATTTTTGGACTCATATCTCTATTTTCTTGGCGGTAAACTATTTATTAAGCTTTATGCTTGAAACTATTAGGCCGTAAAAAGAATTATATAGGAGCCCAAAAACATGACCCTACAAGGAAGCGTTCTCGTACCACAGGATTACAATCCAACGGATAAAGAAGAATTCATGAGTCCTGTAATGACCGAGTATTTCCGTCAGAAGCTCATCGACTGGAGAGAGGAACTTATCAAAGAATCCTCCGAAACAATAAAAACAACACTTCAAGGCGAAGATCTAAACAAGCCAGACATTGCCGATCGCGCATCTGCTGAAACTGATCATGCCCTTGAACTTCGTACACGTGACCGTGAACGTAAACTAATTTCTAAAATCAATGAAGCTTTGATGCGTATTGATGAAGAAACATATGGCTACTGTGAAGAAACAGGCGACCCCATTTCTGTAAAACGTTTATCAGCACGCCCAACAGCAACACTAAGCTTAGAGGCGCAAGAACGTCACGAGAAAATGGAGCGCACACACAGCGCAGACTAATTTTCTTTAAGTTAAAATCGACACATAAAAAAGGTCTGGAAATTTCCAGACCTTTTTCTTTATTCTTAATGTTAACCGCTAAAGCTTAGCTCGCCAAAGGAAGTTCAGTATCTGCTTTCTTCTTCGCAGTCTTTCCTTTTTTCGCAGTAGAAGCATTTGCCATAGGAGCAAGTCTACCGTCCAATGTCGCGCCAGCTTCAATTTGTAGCTCGCCATATACGATTGAACCAGTGATCACACCAGTAGAGGCAACAGTCAAACGACCGCTTACGTTAACTTCACCTTCGAAGTGACCTGCAATTGTTGCTTCTTCAATTTCAACAGTACCGTAGAATTTACCAGTCTCAGAGATTTCCAAAACCTTCGCCCCTTTAAGAGCGGCTTCAACGCTACCTTCAACAAGAAGATGATCACAAGACTCAATCTCCCCAGACATTGTAATACCTTCACCAATAACAAGACGACGACCATTTCCAGAAGCACCTGCCACTGGAGTAGTACCAGGAGCATATGGCGTAGGATTGTAGCTACCGTATGATTTACCTGAGTTCGCTGCCGCTGGGCGTTGGAACGGGCTTGATGTTGTCGTTTGTGGAATATCAACAGATTTGTTTGAACCCTGTTCTGTTGTTTTGCGATCCTGATCCGATGTCATTGTAGATGTGTCCTTTTCATTTTTTGATTTAAGATCCATTGCAGTTTGTGGCGTACCGTCCGTGCTTGTGTCCATGTTGCTTGCAACAACAGATACAGGTGACGCTGACGATGGCTTATTTTGTTTATTTAGTACAGAGTCCATTCCTGAACTAGCTGTTTCGTTTTGTGTTTCTGGCTTTGGCCTATGGAACATTATACGCCCTCCTTCTTCTCTTGTTAGAAATACAATACAATCCAAAATCAACTTCGTTTTTATAAATAATAATAAAAACGAAACAGATCAGACCATATGTCCATTAATGTTTAAGCAATGTCCGCACACTAGCACGAGCATTGAAAACTTCGCAAGGTATTTTCATTAAGATATGCACGTATATTTTTTAAAACTAGGTATCTTCATGAAAACTATAATAAATTTTTTCTGCAATTTTTGAGGATATTCCATCCACTAATTTTAGGTCTTTAATCCCTGCATTTTCAACCGCTTTCGCAGATCCAAAATGATGAAGAAGAGCCTTTTTCTTTTTAGGCCCAACCCCCTCAATTGTATCTAGGGAGGACTTTATAGCGTTATTCTTCCGTCTAACTCTGTGGCTTCCGATTACAAAACGGTGCGACTCGTCTCGTATTCTTTGCAGATAATGTAACGTTGGATCATTAAGCGGGAGAGAGAACGCCGTGCGTCCAACCATATGAAATTCTTCTCGCCCTGCATTTCTATCTGGTCCTTTGGATATGGCCACCACGCACAGCGCATCCGACAACCCCAATTCAGCCAATGTTTCATGAACAGCACGCAACTGCCCTTTCCCCCCATCAATTAATAATAAGTCAGGAAAGCTTTCATCTGTCACATCAACATTTCTAAAGCGTCGCTCCATCACTTCACGCATCATCCCATAATCATCAGACGCGGCCGCATACTTTATATTGAATTTACGATAGGAGGCCTTCTGAAACCCTTCAGGTGTTGCCACAATCATAGCCCCAACCATGTTCGTGCCTCCTGTATGACTGTTATCATAAACCTCTATGCGCTCAAACGGCTGATCAACATCAAACAACGAAACCAAAGACTCCAGCGCATTCTTATCTTTAATCTGTAGCGAGACGTGCCTCTGCAACGCCGTGCGTGCATTTTGCACAGCAAACTCCGTCACACGCTTACGATCGCCCCTTTGCGGCACAGACACCTGCACAGATATGTTCGCAAGCTCTGACAACGCCTGCACAACCAATGCTTGGTCTTCAACCGCTTCATTTACAAAGATCTGCTTAGGAATGGGTTTGTTATGGTAGAACTGCGTCAAGAACACGTTTAAAAGCTCCGCACACCCTGTGTCTACCTCATGCTTAGGAAAATAACTCCGGTTGCCAAAGTTCTGCCCGCCACGAAAGAAGAAGACCTGAATACAGCTCTGCCCTGCATCTTGCACACAGGCAATCACATCAGCATCCTGAATGTTCTCAACATTGATATCCTGTTTACTCTGTAGCAAAGAGATCGCGTGAATACGATCACGAAACACCACAGCACGCTCATAATCTTGGGCATCACTGGCGGTTACCATCTCTGCTTGTAATCTTTGACGGACATCCGCGCTCTTCCCTTCCAAGAAAGGCTTTAGATCACGTGTCTGTTGGGCATATTCTTCTTGAGAAACATGGCCAACACATGGCGCAGTACATCTTTTAATATGATATTGAAGACAAGGACGCTTGCGATCTGAAAACTCACGATCAGAGCAGTTACGCAATAAAAATGCCTTTTGCAAAATGGCAATGGTACGGTTCACCGCCCCTGTTGATGCAAACGGACCATAATATGTACCTCTCTCGTCTTTTGCCCCCCTATGCTTATCAAGACGTGGAAAGTCATGCGTATCATCAAGATACAAATAAGGAAAAGACTTATCGTCGCGTAGCAAGATATTATAGCGCGGCTTAAGGGTCTTTATAAGGTTACTCTCTAAAAGAAGTGCCTCAACTTCCGTATGTGTATTTACAACTTCGAGTTGCACAGTTTCCGCAACCATGCGCCGTAATCGCATCGGAAGACGGTCAAGATGCGTGTAATTCAACACTCGGCGCTTCAAGCGCTTTGCCTTGCCTACATAGAGAATATTATCGTGCTTATCAAGCATTCTATATACACCCGGGGTTTCAGGTAACTCCTTCGCAAACGCAGATATAACCTGCGCTCCATGGGAAAATCCTGCCTGCGGTGTGTCTGATGAAGCCATGCAGACAAAGTAGAATCCTAGCAAGCATTTAACAAGCGAGAATTATTCACATTACATAAAAAACTTGACAAAATCCCAAAAAAATATTTACTGAGCGTAATAGTTGATAAAAATCAACAGTGAATATTAAATAAATGTTGGGGAAACATAGTTATGAATTTATATACAACAGAAGGGGCACTTCTGTATGCATCTTCGTGCCGATCACTTCAAGACACGATAGAAACCGCCATCGAAGATGGCATTATTCTAGACAATATCAATCTCAAAAATAAAGACTTAAGAAACATCAACTTTGATGGTGCGATTATGCGCAAAGCATGCCTCGTAAGCGCTGACTTAACAGGTGCAAACATGAGCGAAGGAATATTTGATTACGCAGATTTCTCTCATGCGCAACTATATAACACATGCATTGCCTACTCATCTCTCAAAGGATGTAGTTTCCTTCATACTAATTTTGGAGCAACAGATCTATCCCAAAGCATAGTGGATCAAAGCGTTTTTGCAGGACCTTCTGTATTTTCGGTATCATTTAGATCCATTAAGTCCATGAAAAATGTGGAATTTTTGCACAATGGCGCACCATACCCTATGCACCAAATTCCAATCAGAATTCAAGGCCCAGAAGATGACATAAACATATTAGATCAACATGTTATTATTGAACATGAAATCTTCACACACCAAGAGATGGATTTTTATCCTCCCTCATCCACAAACACTAAAACGCATAAAAACAACCATTTAGTATTTTACAGTTCTCTCATAGAATTCTCAAAAAATCGTGTTAATACATAAGGATATAGAATCCTTATCCCATATATTATATTTAGCGAATAAGCCATGCTATAATTATGAAAAATAAACATAAATAGCTATAATATGCAGGTGGGGGGAACACATGCAAATCTACTGGAAACCTTTAGGGCTCTTCGCTTTGTGCATTGATTTTTACATAGACAAAGAACCCTTTAAAATATACTCTGTCGACCATTACAAGAATGAGTTGATTTTGGACGTCCCGTATACGCGAATTATATGGACGCCACGATCTCAATTAAAGAGAGAGAAATCATATGGGTATGGCAGAAAAAATACAGAAAAAGAGCCTTCGAACAAAAACAGATTACAGCGATCAAGGCCAAATTGGCGCGTTTATTGAAACAATGGAGCTTCTCCGATCATTGGATTCTGAATTTCCAATTCAGCATGCAATCTCATTGGGCATTATATCACTCAATCCAGGGCTTTCCCTAACACAGCTTGCAGACAAGACTGAACTTACACTCTCCACAGTCTCTCGTATTGTTGGAGCCTTGTCGGATCACCGCGCAAACGGCAATCCACACTATCTTATCGAAGTTAAAGTTTCTAAAACAGAGCGCCGCAAAAAAGAACTTTACCTCACGAAAAAAGGAAAAGCATTCCTAAAGAAAATTGAGAACTGTTTCTAATTTTTTCAAGTAAGATCTGTTTTAACTCTTGCTTAAAATAACATCTTCTTATAAATATGTTTCCGAGTGGCCCCATGGCGGAATTGGTAGACGCACACGACTTAAAATCGTGAGTCCTTGTGGCGTCCGAGTTCGAGTCTCGGTGGGGCCACCATTCATTTCTTTCTCTCTAGTACCTGAACAACCCGTTGCACGTCTTCGACGGCATCCATCAACTGTCTTTCATTAGTGGCGCGCAACACAACGTTTATGCCTGATCCATTTGGTGTATAATGCGGATAACTTCCAATATCAACATCTTGATATTTATGCTGAAGGCGTTCTAAATCTTCCGCAATCTCACTTTCATACACGGTACAAAAAACCGTTTGGGACATAAGCAACGCTCCACCTGATATTTCAGCCGCCACATAATCAACCATCGCCTGCATAATCTTAGGAACCCCCGCCATCACATATACATTCTCAATCTGAAAACCAGGTGCAGATGACACTGGGTTTGGAATTAATGAGGCTCCATATGGAATTTGCGCCATTTTAAGGCGCGTATCCGTTAACGCCACCTCACCATAATAGACACGCAAGATCTCATATGCTTCCTCATTTTGTTCTATGGGAACAGAAAATGCCTTCGCAATTGTCGTCGAGGTAATATCATCATGTGTTGGACCAATCCCACCACATGTAAACACATAATTATATTTTGAACGTAACGCTTGAACAGCCTCAATAATTTCCAACTCAACATCTGGAACAACACGCACCTCTTGAAGGCGCACCCCTTTGTCTGTCAGCTTTTGCGCCAAATATTGGACATTTTCATCTTGAGTTCGGCCAGAAAGGATCTCATTACCAATCACAATCATAGCGGCTGTATAGATCTTTTCATCACTCATAACTGGACTTCTTTCTGTATTTGAGGTTATTTAATCATGGAAAATAAAAAAAACAAAGAGAACAAAAAAATGAACGCACTCAACATCAATGAAGAAGGCATCACGATCCACGGCAAAGCAGGTTTTGAAGGCATGCGCAAAGCAGGGAAACTCGGTGCACAAACATTGGATATGATCACGCCCCACGTTCAACCAGGCATCACAACCGATGAACTCGACAAGCTATGCTTTGACTTCATCACAAAAAACGGCGCAATCCCTGCCCCCCTTAATTACGGAGGAGAAGGCGACCGCCCTCCTTTCCCAAAATCCATTTGCACCTCTATCAACAACGTTGTGTGCCACGGTATCCCATGTGATAAAAAACTCATGGACGGGGATGTTTTAAACATTGATGTAACTGTTATCGTTGATGGCTGGCACGGCGACACAAGCCGTATGTTCTTTGTCGGTGACAAACCATCCGTTATGGCAAAACGCCTCGTAACCACAACATATGACTGCATGATGGCAGGGATTGAACAGGTTAAACCGGGAGGATCACTCCGCGATGTTGGTCGTGCCATTCAAGACATGGCTGAAAAAGCTCGATTTGGCGTGGTCCGTGAATTCTGTGGACACGGTTTGGGACAAGTCTTTCACGCTGCTCCATCTGTGCTTCATTACGATGACCCTTACACAACAACAATCTTTGAACCAGGAATGTTCTTTACAATTGAGCCAATGATCAATGTCGGAACGTGGAAAACCAAAATGTTAAATGACAAATGGACAGCCGTCACAAAAGACAAAAAGCTTTCCGCACAATTTGAACATTCCTTGGCTGTCACAGAAGATGGCTTTGAAATATTTACCCTTTCTCCGAAGGGGTGGGCAAAACCTCCATATGACTAGCGCCACAAAAAAAGAAACTCCACATTATTCAGGACATAGAAATCGTCTACGCCAGCGCTTTGCACAAGGTGGAACAGATGCACTACAAGACTACGAGCTTTTAGAGCTCATCTTATTCATGGCGATCCCTCGTCGGGACGTAAAGCCACTGGCCAAAGACCTCATCCAAAAATTTGGATCATTCTCTGCAGTTGTGCACGCTGAAATCCACGAACTTATGGGATTTGGACTCTCAGAAAACAGCGCCATCACCCTCAAATGCATTGAAGCTGGCGCATTAAGAATGATGAAACAAGATGTCACAAAACAACCTATTCTCAACTCATGGTCACGCCTCACAGATTATCTTTATGCCTCCATGGCGTACGATACCAAGGAACAATTTCGGCTTCTTTTCTTAAACAAGAAAAATGAACTCATCGGCGATGAAATTCAACAAACAGGCACGGTTGACCATACCCCCGCTTACCCCCGCGAAATCATTAAACGCGCCCTCAATGTTGGAGCAACCGCGCTTATCTTAGTACATAACCACCCAAGCGGAGATTCCACACCAAGCCAACCAGACATTGACCTCACCCAAGACATCATCACGGCAGCAAACCCTTTTAATATTATCATTCATGATCATGTCATCATTTCTAAAAAAGGGTACACCAGCTTCAAGAGTGAAGGGTTAATGTAGAATGTCGACCCACATGATCAAACTGGTGGTTGGCATAGAAACCCTGCAAGACTTTTTCGAACTTCAGAAGAGAGAAGCCGTTGAGTACTACGGGCAAAAAGCTGTGCCCTGCTGGACACGTTACAAACCAAGACAAGCTGACGACATCATCCGCAGTGAAGGCTCAATTTACCGTGTGATAAAAAACCGTATTCAATGTCGCGCGAAAATTCTTGGCTTTGAAATGGTTGAAACTGATAACGGTACAAAATGCATGATTATGCAATCAACAGAGATGGTACAGACCATATCAACACCACGCCGTCCCTTCCAAGGATGGCGATATCTAAAGCCCGCAGACGTACCAGAAGACAGAGGCCTATATCTCGGACATGATACCTGTGACACACCACCAGAAGACATGAAAGATGAGCTTGAAGAAATGGGATTACTATAATGAAAAACCTTGATTGGAATACACTGACACAAAGCGAACAAAAAGAATATTTATCTCGCCCAACAACACAGAACGATCAAAACATCACATCATCGACCAGACAAATCGTTGAGGATGTAAAAGCCAATGGTGACAAAGCTGTCAAATCCTATACTCAACGCTTCGACAAAGTTGCGTTAAATGACTTAAAAGTATCAAAAGAGGAAATGAAACACGCCTTATCCACGATAGCCCAAGATAAAAAGCAAGCCATAGATATTGCCTATAACAACATTACACTATTTCACAAGAACCAAGGCTTAAGAGCATTTTCGGAGAACATAAGCAACGACATACAGTGCGAACGACGTGTCGTTCCCCTAGAGTCTGTTGGCCTATACGTCCCAGGAGGAACGGCACCGCTGGTTTCCACAGCCCTGATGAACGGCATTCCCTCCCAGATCGCAGGTTGTAAAAACCGTATCATGTGTACACCATGCGACAAGAATGGTGAGATTAATCCGCACATCCTCTACGCCGCACAACTATGTGGAATTGAAACAATATTCAAAGTAGGTGGCGCACAAGCCATCGCCGCCATGGCATATGGAACAGAAACAATTCCAAGCGTTGATAAAATATTCGGCCCAGGTAACGCTTATGTCACCTCCGCAAAAAAAATTGTCTCTGAATGTTCAAATGGCGCAGCCCTCGATATGCCCGCAGGACCGTCAGAAGTCTGTGTGATCGCAGATGACACCACAAACCCAGTATTTGCTGCCTCAGATTTACTATCCCAAGCAGAACACGACCCTCTATCCCAAGCCGTTCTCATATCAACATCATCACACATGAGAGACAATATATTAGAGGAAATAGAGAACCAAAGAAAAGCCCTCTCTCGTACAACTATTATTGAGCAATCACTAGAAAAAAGCATTTCTATTATTGCCAAAGACATGACCCAAGCAATAGGAATAGCCAATGCCTATGCAGCAGAACACTTAATTTTATGCTTCGATAACGCCGAGCAATATGTCGATCAAATCATTCACGCAGGATCAGTTTTTGTTGGTCCTTGGTCACCAGAATCTGCGGGAGATTACTGTAGCGGGACTAACCACGTCTTGCCGACATACGGATACGCAAAAAACTATTCTGGATTAAGCGTAGAAGCATTCCAAAAAACAATCACCGTACAGAAATTATCCCGCAAAGGTCTCGAAAGCCTATCAAGAACCATCATCGACATCGCAAACCTCGAAGGATTAGATGCCCACGCCAACGCTGTATCTCTAAGACTTAAAGGCTAAAAACAGTAAAAAACAAACGAATGTGAGATCAAGCTTTTCCTTTACATCACAACGACATCACTGTAGACAAAGCGCAGAAAATAAAAACAATAATTTTGAAGGCTGTGTAATCTCATGATCCGTTTAGTAAGACGTTTTAATTTAACTGAAAATCCAAAAGCAGACCTCCTTTCAGGTTTAACCGTAGCCTTTGCCCTTGTACCTGAAGCCATCGCCTTTGCATTTGTTGCCGGCGTTGAGCCTTTGGTGGGTCTATATGCCGCCTTTATGGTGGGACTTATCACTTCGATCCTTGGTGGACGCTCAGGCATGATCTCTGGTGCAACGGGCGCACTTGCTGTTGTCATGGTATCTCTCGTTGCACAGCACGGCGTAGAATACTTATTCGCAACCGTTGTCCTCATGGGAATTTTACAAATGTTAGCGGGTGTGTTCTCTCTCGGGAAGTTTATCCGCCTTGTCCCATACCCTGTCATGCTTGGATTTGTGAACGGTCTAGCGATCGTCATTTTCTTGGCACAGCTTGGACAATTCAAAGTTGACGGAGCATGGATGGAAGACCAAGCAATGGGGCTCATGCTAAGCCTAACCGTGCTAACCATGGCAATTATCTGGCTCTTTCCTAAAATTACAAAGGCTGTCCCATCCCCTTTGGTGGCTATTGTTACCATCACAGCAATTGTAATTGGACTAAATCTTGATACAAGAACCGTTGGCGACCTAGCCTCCGTGGCAGGAAGCCTACCAAGCCTGCACATACCATCTGTACCATTTAACATGGAAACACTTACAATCATCTTCCCATATGCGCTTATTTTAGCAGCAATTGGCTTGATTGAATCCCTTTTAACTCTTCGCCTAATTGATGAGATGACTGAAACACGCGGGCGCACAGCGCAAGAATGTGTGGGTCAAGGTGTTGCCAACATCGCAACGGGCTTCTTTGGAGGTATGGGCGGGTGCGCCATGATTGGACAATCTATGATTAATATTAACTCTGGTGGACGTGGGCGCTTATCTGGAATAACCGCAGCTCTCGCACTTCTTGCCTTCATCTTATTCGCCTCTGGTTTAATTGAAATCATCCCCCTCGCCGCATTAACAGGCGTAATGATGATGGTTGTAATCGGCACATTTGCATGGGGAAGCATTCGCCTCTTCAGAAAAATTCCAAAGGAAGACTTCCTCGTCATTATTGCGGTGACAGCTATAACCGTTGCGACAGACCTCGCCATTGCGGTGATTGTAGGTGTGATTATCTCGGCACTTGTCTTCGCATGGAAATCCGCACATCACATTTGGGTCAGCCAAGGAAAAGACGAAAATGGAACACGCGTTTACTCTCTGTATGGGCCATTATTCTTCGGTTCCGTTACAAGCTTCAAAGATTTGTTTGATCCAAAAAACGACCCAGATCATGTCATTATAGACTTTAAAAACACACGGGTTTGGGATCACTCTGCACTTCAAGCCATTGATGAACTTGTAGAGAAATACAATGCTCTCGACAAAAAGCTTCAACTCGTGCACCTAAGCTCTGACTGTAAACTTCTTCTAAAGAATGCGTCACACATGGTGGAACTTGATACGATCGAAGACCCGCACTATGGTATTGTCGTAGACTATGAAAAAGAAATGACGGACACTGCGAAAATCTAATGAATAAAACTCACGATGTCATCATTATAGGCGTAGGCGCTGCAGGCTTGATGTGTGCCATCGAGGCTGGAAAACGTGGGCGCTCTGTACTCCTTCTTGATCACTCAAAAAAAGTAGCAGAGAAAATCCGTATTTCAGGTGGTGGACGCTGTAACTTCACAAACATTCACACAACGTCTGCAAATTTTTTGTCACAAAACAAACATTTTTGTAAATCAGCGTTAAGTGGCTATACCCCGCAAGATTTCATAGCATTAGTTGAAAAGCACAGCATCAAATATCACGAGAAAACACTCGGGCAACAATTTTGCGATGATAGCGCTCAAAACATCATTGATATGCTCCTCAAAGAATGTGATGACGCAAACGTAGAAATCAGCATGCAAACCATCATCGACAAGGTTTCCTATGAAGATGACTGCTACACTGTTGGTACAAGCAAAGGTCGCTTTATAAGCCAATCTTTGGTGATCGCGACAGGCGGACTTTCCATCCCTAAAATTGGTGCAACACCTTTCGGTTACCAGATCGCTGAAAAATTTGGGTTAAACATCATTAAACCACGTGCAGGTCTTGTCCCACTCACATTTGATGTAGATATCACCCAGCGCTGTAAAAACCTCACAGGAATTTCTGTGACCGCTAGTGTAAAAGCAAATAAAACACAGTTCACCGAAGGTATGCTCTTTACGCACAGAGGACTAAGCGGGCCATCCATTCTACAAATATCTTCATATTGGAACGAAGGCGATACCATACAAATTAATATGGCACTCAACCATGACGTGTTGGACTTCCTTAAAACCAAAAAACAACAATCACCAAAGCAAGATATTCAGAAAATATTGGCAGAAATCCTACCAAAACGCATCTGTGAAAGCATTCTTGCTGAACATGAAATAAGCGGACGCATAGCTGATCTCTCAGGTAAAAAACTAGACGTTCTTGCTGGACACATCAATAATTGGACAATCAAACCTTGTGGCACAGAAGGATACCGCACGGCTGAGGTTACACTTGGCGGAGTTAATACAAACGAGTTATCCTCAAAAACATTTGAAGCCAAAAAACAAGAAAACCTCTTCTTCATCGGAGAAGTAGTTGATGTCACAGGCCACCTTGGCGGATTTAACTTTCAATGGGCGTGGGCCTCAGGTTTTGCCGCAGGACAATACGCTTAAAACACACCTTGCATAACGCACACATATTGTATATATGTTAACTATCGAAAACAATAAGAGTGGCGTTACTTCGTTCCTTGTGCATTGTCAGAGAGCGACGGAAACCTACTCAGTAACTGCGTAATGAGGGTATTTCTGTGTCTGAAGATTCTAAAGTAGTAAACCTGTCCGATAGATCCCCACATATTCCAAGCGAGCACCCTCGACCCCTTCCCAAATTACAGACAACGCAAGAATATCTCGAGGAAATAGAAATTGCGACAGAAGAAAGCTATGCGCTTCATACCGCGAAAAAAGTTCAAGAACTCAAAAGAAATTTTGACCACGCCAATAATCAACCTGACAACGTCCAGCAAATTAAATCAGTCCTCACAGGGCAAGAAAGAGGTATTGCCTTACTCCAACCTTACTTATTCCCTGAAAAAGAGGCCTATGACGGACAATACAAAGATAGTCTCAAAATCATTGAAGCGCGTGAAAAGCAAATTGGCTATTACGGTCTGGGTATAAACGGTGATGATTTCATCTACCCTGAAATAAGCACCCTCGCCATCTTGGGACAAGACCTCCTAGACAAACCAGAACTCAGAGAACAACTTACCCGAGAAGAGCAACTTTTTGTTGATGATATCAACGATACATATAAATCCAAATACATAGACTTAAACCATCAATATGCCGTCATCGTGCTTTTCCAAATAGAAGAAAAGCTTCAAAATATTCGTACAAGCATTCTAGACGGTACGCTCGATCCAAAAGATGATGCATTAAAGCAAAAACTCGATAATATATTTGAGATGGTACAAACCATTGATGCCAATGAAACCGATATTGAACGCGATCTTCTTGAAATATACCAAGATGTAGGGTTTTTGGTACAAACCGCATTGCCCAATGATGCCGTGTGGTACCTCAATCCATTACAACACCCACATTTTGACGTAGAGGACACATCTGAATATCTACATTTTTGTGGCATCCCAGATACAAGATCAAACATAGAAATTTCTAGTCTTATGATTGATAACATAAGCCAAAGCTACAAACTTCCTCCGCATGCTGCCTTCAAACACTATGCAGAACGAAGCTTAGGCGCGCTCAGAAAATTTATCGAATTTCACCCGAATGCGGACGAAGACATAATCACATACGCACTGTTTGAAGATTTGCTTATTGATGAATCTTTTGATTCTTCTTCTATTGATCCAAGCATTGCAAACCTGATCGCCGAAGTTGTATCCGAAGAACAGATGGAGAAGTTTGAAGATTGGAAATATGCCTCACAAAAAGTTGGCGCACGCTTTTCTAATGACTCAGATGATATAAAAGATCAGCTAGAGACCTTCTATGCCTGTAAAAACCTCATGAACCTATATAAGTACAAGGCACATTTGGAGCTCCCTCCAAAAAGGCATCCACTAATCGGAGAGGATATCTTTGATGCCGAAGCAGGTGTTGCAGAAATATCCCCAGATAACGTACCAGATGCCTACTTAAACGCAGAAATTGAAGCCATTGGCGAAGAACTAAACAACAAATTGGAATTACTACATATAGCAGGATTTGAAGGAACACCTCCCCCCGAAGAAGGCTATGGAGAGATGGACAGTGATGATCCGACAGAGCCACAGACCGAGATTAAACCTGTTAAAGACACATTTGAAAAAGCAACGGTTACAGCTTTAACAAATCAAAATCCACCTTCCAAATCTATGACAGATGCAGAGCGCATACTTTGGATACAGCAACAACATCAAGAGATGGAAAACGGGACGTACCAAGCGCCATCTATAACAAATGATCAAACGGCATACGAGCGTGCGCTTATACTTGTGCAAC
>JQIA01001127.1_pt1 | contig 14352 bp, 12 predicted proteins | sample 811431 | NCBI WGS metagenome assembly JQIA01 (sample SAMN02998118, study PRJNA258478) | marine sediment metagenome | biome: marine; feature: seafloor; material: sediment; isolation source: oil-polluted sediment collected from 3 locations (0.5 km, 0.7 km and 0.9 km)... | place: USA: Gulf of Mexico ... | reverse complement strand
GCAAAAGACATTTCTTTATAATCTAAAAGCTCCTTCGCTTTTTTTGCTAATGTGTTTTTATCCTTATTGGATACAACAAGATCAACCCCTAACAGGTCTTGTGCTTCTTCCCTTTCTAAGGAAGCATAGCACCCAGTAATAATTATTTTAGCATTCGGGTTGTTTCGATGAAACCGTCGAATAGTTTGCCGAGATTTTCTTGCAGCTTCACCGGTAACAGCACAAGTATTGATGACAATTAATGTTGCATCGACTTGATCACTAACAACAGAAATTCCAAATTGAGAAAAATCGTTTGCCCACGTTTGTAATTCTGCCTCATTAAGCCGACAGCCTAAGGAAGTAAGATAAACTTTCATTTATTTGTACCGATTATAATAATGAATAAGCAAATCAGGTTCTCATCAATTAAAGTCGTCTTTTTAACGTCCATGCCCAATCAAGCTTGGCAATTATGGGTTCAACATTAGCCTCGTCAATCACTTCACATTTCACTATAAACGACCCTTTGTTTTCAGAGTGCAATAAAGTGATCTGTTCATCAGTTAAAGATGCCGTAGCTGTAAGAGCCCCTTTTGTTCTTTTAACGTAGTCAATCGATACATGTTTTAGAACAGGAATTTTGTTATCAGGAAGATGCATCCCCAACGCCATACCAGTAGCCGTTTCTGCAACAAGCATTGAAGCTGCTGCGTGCAATGTACCAATGTGATTTCTAACTTTAGATTTGTTTTTGATTAAAAAAATGGAACGTTTTAAAGATAAATCAATACATTTCACTCCAGCAGTACCAACAAACTTAACCGTTTTACCTAAAACAAACGACAACAAACGATATCTGAGCCACGCAGGTCTTTTATTTAATTTATCTACGACCTTAGCTAATTGATTTTTCATTTTACTTTCTCTTTGTTTACTCTTGATACTTATTTTAAGCATGATGCCAAAATCTTGATATAAAACTGATTAATCGAGGCAATTAACGATGACTCGCCCATGCTTTTTACGATTGAGTAAATCATCAAAAATGCTAGAGACATCTGATAATTTAACTTCCTCAGTTAGGATATCTTTAAGTGATTTTGGTTTGAGGTCTAATCCTAATCTTTCCCATATTTTTCGTCTGAGTGGCATAGGACAATTAGTAGAGCTGACACCAAGAATACTCACACCACGTAAAATAAAAGGAAAAACGGTTGAATTAAATTTATGTGTATCCGCTAGACCGATACTTGCTACATTTCCCCATAATTGAGTATGTGCAACTAATTTACTCAATAATTGACCGCCAACATTATCAATAACACCGCCATAAAGCGCTTTGTCTAAGGGTCTTTCACTTAAATTTAATGAATCAGCCGAACATACCTTAGTCGCACCAAGAGATTCAATAAAAGCGTAATGCTCACTTCTTCCACTTATTGCTACAGTTTCAAATCCAAGCCCAGACAGTATACTAATAGCGTTACTACCTACGCCTCCACTAGCTCCAGTAACAGCGATTGGGCCTTTATCCTTCGTTTGGTCATTGATTAACATCCTATGAATCGCAAGAGCTGCAGTAAAACCAGCAGTTCCTAAAATCATGGTTTCTTTTAAATTCAATCCTTTAGGCAACGGTATCACCCAATCAGCAGGTACCCGAGCATATTGAGATAAACCTCCATCGTGATTTTCCCCCATCCCACAACCATTTACCAAAACCTCATCACCGGCGCTAAATCGTTCATCAGTACTTGATTCAACAACGCCAGCAAGATCAATTCCACCATTTAGGGGAAAACGTTTTAATATAGGGCCTTTACCTGTTGCAGCAAGCGCATCTTTGTAGTTAATTCCAGAGTAGTGGACTCTAATGACGACATTGCCGTCACATAATTGAGCAAGTTCTAATTGCTCTAGTTTATGAACGACTATATCGTTTTCCTTATAAATACGACAGGCTAAAAAATTCATTGAGAGCTCCTACTATTGTAATGTTAGGATTATCCTTTAAAATTCTACTCAGCTCAATTCCAATAGTATTTATTCTGATAACTAATTAGATAATTGTTCCATTCACTCATTCTTCACTTGTTTTAGATAGTTTAAAAGGTTATATATAGCGATTACATGGCTTTATCAAAGTGTGACTTTTGCGAGTTGATAGATAAAGTGGAAAAATTGCAAACAATTAATACGAATAATAAAGTTTGCTGTCATTTTTTAGTAGTAGCTATAAGGATAAAAATATGAATAAACCTGAAATAAAAGAGTTTTTGGGGCAACCCGGTGGATTAACCACATTGTTTTACACTGAAATGTGGGAACGCATGAGTTATTACGGCATGCGCGCACTGCTCGTTTTATTTATGACTGCGGCTTTACAAGAAGGTGGAATGGGGCTTACGGTTGCTTCAGCAGGAGCGATATATGGTCTTTATACTGGTAGTGTGTATTTCATGGGATTACCTGGTGGCTGGCTAGCCGATCGACTGTTTGGCGGTCAAAAAGCAATTTGGTATGGCGGTATAATCATTATGATTGGCCATATTATATTGACTATTCCAGACGACAAAGCCTTTTTCATTGGTTTAATTTTTGTCATCATGGGTACTGGTTTATTAAAGCCTAACATTGGTGCAATGGTTGGCCAGTTATACACACCCGAAGATCAAAGACGTGATAGCGGGTATGCTATCTATTACATGGGAATAAACATCGGTTCTATTATTGGTAACTTTGTAACCGGTTACTTAATGGATAATGCGGGTTGGCATTGGGCATTTGGTGCAGCCGCGGTAGGTATGGCCATTGGTTTAATTCAATATCGTATGACAACCTACAAATTGGATGGCATTGGTAACAAGCCTGCTTTACCTTTGTCTGAATCAGGAAAAAAGAAAACTTGGATCGTTATTGGCGCTTTTTTAGCTGTTTTAGCTGGTGTCACATACGCCGCAATGACAGGTTCGTTGGTTATTGAAGTAATAACCGTCGCGAAGTATGTAGCTGTTCTATTTACGTTAGTCTTTTTCTTATATTATGGTTTAATCTTTTTCTTTGGCAATTTAACTTTAAATGAAAAGAAACGATTAGGAGCATTGTTGCTGGTATGTATAGCATCTGCTTTCTTCTGGTCGGGGTTTGAACAAGCAGGCTCTTCATTGAATCTGTTTGCTAGAGATTATACCGATAGGATGATTGGCACATTTGAAATACCGACTGCTTGGTTTCAATCAGCAAATTCAATTTTTATCGTGGCGCTCACACCATTTTTTGCTGCGCTTTGGATTAATTTAGCAAAGCGTTTAGTTAGTCCTTCATACGGATTAAAAACTGCAATTGGCCTAATCATAATGGCGAGTGGATTCATTGTGATGTTTTTTGCTGCACAATATGCAGCACAAGGGCTAAAAGTTGCTCCCTACTGGTTAATCACTACTTACTTCATTCATACTGTTGGTGAATTGTGTTTAAGCCCAGTGGCATTAAGCGCCGTTAGCAAGCTTTCTCCAAAGAGATTTGCTGGACAAATGATGGGAATATTTGTATTAACTTATTCTATTGGTAGCATCATATCTGGATTGCTGGCTGGTCGATATGACCCTAGTAATGTAGAACAAATACCGTCGCTTTATATCCAAATAAGTTTAATTAGTATCGCAATTGGCGTGGTGATTTTATTTCTCAGCTTTAAAACTGGAGCTTGGGAAAAGTTACCCGAAGAAAACGAAGAAGAAGTATCTCCTACTAATTGATCGTTCTCTAGGAGCTTTGCAATACGAAGGCAGACTCCTAGTTTTAATTAAAAAAGCCACTCAATTGAGTGGCTTTTTTATTATTTAAGTATCGACTATCTCTTTTTAATTAATCATCTTCAAAATTTAAAGAAATCGCAATAATCTTCCTCATAAAATCACGCTCTTTTCTAAAGCGCTTTTTAAGATCTTCCATTTCTCTTTCAAGTGTATGAACGCGAACATCCATCGGGGTCGCATCTGCTGGCAAGCCTTGGCTTTGAACCATTGTTGTTTGTTGCACTGGTCCAGAATCTTTACCGGCATCATTTTCATCGTTTATTTCTTCGGTAACTAATTTAACGATTTCGCCATCAATACGATTCTTTTCTTCCAAAAAGCCATAAAGCAATAAGCGATCACAAGTACTATTGATAATTCTTGGTACGCCGGCACTAAATTCATAAATTAATTGAAAAGCTTCGGCAGTGAACGCGGGGTTATTATCCCAACCCACTTTGCTTAATCTGTGTTCAATATAGGATTGAGTTTCTTCACCGTCTAGATGTGACAGATGATATGAAGCCGTCACGCGCTGTCTTACCTGCTCCAAGTTAGGAGCTCTCAAGTTTTCTCTAAATTCAGACTGACCTAAAAGGAATATTTGTAAAAGAGTTCTTCCGTCGTAAACCATATTAGAAAGCATTCTTAACTCTTCAATGGTTTCAAAAGGCAAGTTTTGCGCTTCATCGACAACAAGCATACAGCGCTTGCCTTCTTGGCTTCTTGCAGTAAAATAATTTTCTAGATTTTTAATTAATGACGCTTTTTCATTGTCTTTATGAGCTAAACCAAATGATGCTGCCACCATTCTCAATATCTCAATAGAATCTAGTTGAGTATTAATTAACTCAGCTGCAACAACATCATCTTTACCATCTAGGGAATCAAAAAGAGTACGAACTAACGTACTTTTGCCGGTTCCTACATCGCCAGTAACAACGATAAAACCTTCACCTTGAGACAGACCATATTTTAAATAGGCGAGCGCACGTTTATGAGTACTACTACCATAAAAAAAGAAAGGATCCGGCGTCAATTGAAAAGGCTTACCAGATAGTTTGTAATACGACTCGTACATAGAATTTCCTTACGCTTAACGACCGTCTTTTATTAAATTTTGCTCACAATATCTTTACTAGAGATATTGAAGAAGACTATTATTAGACATAGCATATACATCATTGATTTGTCTGAACATTATACTCAATGAGATCGATAAGTACAGGTTAAATAAACAGCAATATGTAACTAATTTTACCTGCTTAAGTTACACCAATTACCAGAAGATAGTTGCAAAAATCAGTTTTGTCTAACCAAGATGGACGTTTTTCGTAAGTACTCGCTAAGTTAAACAATAAAATGGCCGAAATACTTGAGACAAGAACGCTTAAACGCTGGAAGTCGATTAGATTGAGAGTTAGAATCGCTACCCAAATTATTATTTCCTTTATATATCATCTATTTATTTGATAGTTTTTAGGCACAAGATTCTTGAGGTATAAAATGAGCGGTTACAGCGCCATTTCAGCGGTATTAACAGGCAAAATGTCGGCAGGTGAAATTGTCACGGTTAAAGGTTGGGTAAGAACAAAGAAAGACTCAAAAGCCGGTTTTTCATTTATCAATTTACATGATGGCTCTTGCTTTGACGCTATTCAGATTATTGCCTCAAATGATTTAGCCAATTACAAAAGTGAAATCCTCAATGTGACTACCGGCGCATCTCTTTCGGTTACAGGTAAACTAGTCGAGTCTCAAGGCAAAGGGCAGAGTTTTGAAATTCAAGCTGAAGAAGTCGTTATTTACGGGCTAGTTGACGATCCAGCCAGTTACCCGATTCAACCAAAACCTCATACGATGGAATATCTAAGAACCGTTGCTCACCTTCGACCAAGAACAAATGCGATTGGCGCAGTCACCCGAGTACGAAATTGTCTAGCGCAAGCGGTACACCGCTACTTGCATGGTGACGGCTTTAACTGGATCCATACACCAATTATCACCGCAAGTGATTGTGAAGGTGCTGGCGAAATGTTTAGGGTCAGTACTTTAGATCAAAATAACTTACCGTTAACCGATAAAGGCGATGTTGACTATAGCCAAGACTTTTTTGGTAAAGAATCATTTTTAACAGTGTCTGGGCAATTAAACGTTGAGTCCTATTGTTTAGCAATGTCTAAGGTCTATACCTTTGGTCCTACTTTTAGAGCTGAAAATTCCAATACGACTAGACATTTAGCCGAATTTTGGATGGTAGAGCCTGAGATGGCTTTCGCGGATCTTAATGATAACGCTGATGTAGCGGAATCTATGATGAAATACATATTTAAAGCTGTTTTAGATGAACGGGGAGATGATTTAGCTTTCTTTAATCAACGTGTGGACAAAACTGTCATCGATAGACTTGAATGTGTCGTTAACGAAGATTTTGAACGAATGGAATATACCGAAGCGGTTAAGATTTTACAAAATTGCAATAAGAAATTTGAGTACCCTGTGTCTTGGGGAACTGATTTACAATCCGAACATGAACGCTATTTAGCTGAAGAAAAGGTCGGCAAACCAATTATCCTGATGAATTACCCTAAAGACATCAAAGCTTTTTATATGCGAATGAATGATGATGAAAAAACAGTAGCAGCAATGGATATTTTGGCACCAGGTATTGGAGAGCTAGTGGGTGGAAGTCAGCGTGAAGAAAGACTGGACGTACTTGACGCAAGAATTGAGCAAATGGGATTACCCAAGGAAAATTATTGGTGGTACCGCGATTTACGTCGCTACGGTACTGTGCCACACGCAGGCTTTGGCATGGGATTTGAGCGTGCGGTGATTTATGCGACAGGTATGCAGAACATACGGGACGTTATTCCATTCCCAAGAGCGCCTAAAACAGCTGAATTTTAGTGATTTCTACAATTTTATGGTTCGCCATCCATGGACATAAAAAACCGACCTAAATAGGTCGGTTTTTTTTAATTCGTATTTTGGAATATTTATCTAATGAAAATATCCCTCTCCTACTATTGCTTTAGCTTCTCGCCAGCCTCCGAGCCAGTGCTCTTTAATATCGGTTGAAGAAAATGGGCAAGCTTCGCTTGTTTTCCCCGAAATACCTGCGTTATATCCTTTAGTATGTGCTCTTTCGAATCTATCTCTTTTTTGTCTTTTCATATAAAACCTACCTCACTAGTCGATTGATTTGTTGGTCAAAGAAAATATAATGTCGGAAAATATTTCAATATCTTCTTCAACACAGCTTTGACAATAGAAGTTACTAAAAAGTTTCGCCAATATTATATTGTTATTAAAAAAGTTAAAAATAGGTCAATTAATAACTAAAGTTAAAGTGAATTCGAGAAAGAAGCATTATGAAGCTGTTTTTATAGACAATACTTTGTTTGTATTTTAATTTAGATAAGAACTCACGTACGAAAATTGAGCTATACCTATGTCTTTTATTTTCATACAATTGATGAACTATATTATCGTAGCCTGTCTATATTCGAATAATGCAGAAATCGCTTCGATAATCACAACTAGGTAATCATCGCCTTAATTTAAAGGAAAATCCTTGTCTAATTTTAATGTCAAAATAGTAATTGTAAGCTTTGCTTATTTTGTGGTCTTTTTGTTCACATTAATAGACACAACAAAAGCCGCCAACAATAACTTACCTGATATAGGTAGTAGTGCATCTCAAGCACTTAGTTTAGCTAAGGAGCAAGCTATTGGTGATTCATACATGCGCCAACTACGTTCTTTAGCCCCTTTAATGAACGATCCTGAAGTTAATGATTATATTCAGCACTTAGGTTTCAAATTAGTTGAAAATAACCTTAGAGCATCTGATCGCCCTTTTCTCTTCTTTGTCATACAAGATTCGTCTATCAATGCATTTGCATTACCTGGTGGTTATATTGGCGTGCATACCGGTTTAATAACAAAAACTGATAACGAGAGTGAACTAGCCTCGGTCATTGGACATGAAATAGCTCACGTTACTCAAAGACACCTTGCAAGAAGAATAGAGCTTCAAAATCAAATGGCGCTTCCATCGCTTGCAGCTTTTGTAGCAGCTATCTTAATTGCCAGTCAGTCAAGAAATTCTGATGGTGCTATTGCAGCAATGGCTGGCTCACAAGGACTCGCTCAACAAGCGATTATAAATCATACTCGTTCCAACGAGTCTGAGGCAGACAGGATTGGTATTACAACAATGTTTAGAGCTGGTTTTGACCCCGGTGCAGTTGTGTCCTTCTTTGAAAAAATGCAGGAAAATAGCCGATATCAGTCTAACTCTTTCGAGTTTTTAAGAACTCACCCATTATCAAGAAATCGAATCACTGATGCGCGATTAAGAGCGTCAGAATTTCCCAATAGACCCGTGATAGAAAAACCAACCTATAGCTTAATTAAGGAAAAGATAATCGCTTTAACAGCACGTATTACACCAACATTATTGCAATCAGCAAAAAGCCGTTATAAAGATGGACAGTTTGATACTGACGCTAAAATTTACGGTTATGCCGTATTGTTATCCAGAGCAAAAAAATTGAAACAAGCTGAACAGTTTCTTCAAACATTAGTGGCTAAATCACCTAACCAGACCAGTTATGCTATCGCAATGGCTGAACTTAATATCATAAAAGGTACACCCGAACATTCCTTGCCTATTATTCAAGACTTTTTAGATAAGATACCTGGAAACTTAGCTTTAATAGAAATGAATTCGAAATTACTGCTGGCTAATAATCAAGCGGAAAAGGCTCGTGAATTAATACTAGAAAATATTCACATGACGCTTCAAGCGCCTTATTTGTTAAAGCTTTTATCCCAAGCACAAGCACAATCAGGTCATCATTCAGAAGTATTTGAAACCGAAGGCAATTACTTGCTTTCTATGGGAGACTTAATTGGTGCGAGAAATCAATATTACCAGGCGCTTAACACCCAAACTGAAGATCCTTACGCGCGTCAAAGAATTAACTCCCAACTCGCTAGAATAAAGGAGTTTTTGTATAAAAGAAGTTTACGGCACTAGTTTTTATACGCTAGTTTTTAGACATATAGATCCAATCCAATACCTAAGTCAGTCAATTTTGATGATGCAATAACTTCGGTTTGCAAATAGAGATCGGAGCGTCTGTTGGTGTTAATTTCAGTTTGCTCATCTTTTGATTTTAGCTTGAAGACTATATCTAACAAATTCGGATTGATCTTATCTGTAGAGCGAGCATTAGCTTCAGTTTGATTAGTCGTTGTTTTGCCGGTAGATGACTCTCTATGATTAATATCAAAAGAGCTTATGCTAGAGCGATTTTGAGTTTTACTTATGTTATCTACAAACTGACGTTCATCTCCTCTTGTGACACCCTTTCTGTTTGGCACAACTGAACTATTACCAATAGGCAGATTAACCTTATTGGTCGTATAGTTGTTAATAGAAGGTGATAGTTTCAAGCTTAAATTACAATCCTAAATTAGGTCCGTCAAAAGTCGGAGTTGCTTTCAGTCAAACTTTGTTCTAATTGCCAATTATAGATTAATTTTTGACCAATTTCTTCTTTGCCACGTTATTTCTTATATAAATTGGTTGTAGTTCTTCTGGTTTTAACAATTTATTGGACTTTAAATATGTTTTTGCAATCAATAACATATCTTTTGCATTAGGAAATTGATTATTTAATAGGGTGCAACTTAATTGATTGATTGAGTCATTAAACTCATATTCCGACCAACCGTTGCCAATCAAAACAATTTCGGATTTTGAGAGCAATTTCGAGTCTATTTTCCACTCTTTTAAATCTATATCCATTGGTTTATAAACGCCCTCTTTGCCAATAATTTTTACACCAGAACCTCCAACTCTTTCAAAAACTGCAAAATAAACTTCCTGCATTCGCGCATCAATCGCACTTATGCAAAATTTTGCTTGGCTCTGTTTAAGAGCATTAATTGCTAATGTTTCTAAGGAAGAAACAGCAATGCAAGGTAAATCTGAAGCAAAAGCTAAGCCTTGCGCAACTGAAACAGCTATCCTCAAACCTGTAAATGCACCTGGTCCCACGCAACAGGCAATAGCATCTAGTTCAACTAGTTCTACTTGAGATTCCTTTAGGATTTCGTTAACCATCGGTAGCAATAATTCTGCATGCTTACGTGGTGCTAGCTGAAACCTTTTATAAACCTTGTCATCATCTAATAGCGCTACTGAACAAGCTTCAGTTGATGAATCAATAGCTAAAATTTTACTCATTTATTTCTATAATCCTATTAAATCTCAATAGTTTAGCTTTATAAGAATTGTTGGTCATTTAATTATCAAACCCACTGATAAAATCAAGCACAGTATTTAATTCTCGGGTTCTTTTCATATCGGGTAAGCTATTGATGAATAATTTCGCATAATCCTTTCCCACTAATCGAGGATCGCAAACACAGACAACGCCTTTATCCTCAATTCCTCTAATTAGTCGACCAACACCTTGTTTTAAGCTCAACACAGCGTCTGGTATTTGCAAATCATAAAAAGGGTTACCGCCAGCTTGTCTTGAACGTTGTATTTTAGCATTAAGAATGGGATCATCGGGTGGCGCGAAGGGTAATTTATCTATCACCACGAGTGAAAGATCTTGTCCTTGCACATCAACGCCCTCCCAAAAGCTTCCAGTAGCAATTAGAACTGAATGCTCCTCCTCAACAAATCGTTTTAATAGTGCGTCTTTGCTCTCTTCACCTTGAACCAAGCAATTAAACACACCGTATTCTTTCAGTTTTTCTGCGGCTAATTGCAGTGCTCTATGACTAGTAAACAGCAAGAATGCTCTACCATTTGTTTTCTCTAATAAAGGCAGTACCGCTTCAATGACTTTATTTGTGTGTTGTTTATCATTGGTAGATGGAAGACCTCTAGGCACATAAAAAAGTGACTGACTTTGGTAATCAAATGAAGAAGGTAATTCTTTTTCTTTAATCCCATCCCATCCAAGCTCATTGACATAATGCTCAAAACTCTGATTGACGGTTAACGTCGCTGAAGTCATTATCCAGCTGGATTCTGAGTAGCGTGAACGGCTCGCTTGAAATAATTCTGCTACATCTAACGGAGTCGAATTTAACCGAAAGCTAGCTCGGTTTGTTTCATACCAATTGACACGCATTCCAGCTGATTTGTTTCCCTCGGTAAAACCTTTAAGGGCTAACTTAAACGATAATAACCTGTCAAAACAAGATTCTAAGGTTTTAGTCCTAGTAGAATTAACTTTAACTATCTCAAGCAAACTATTAATTTTATTAGCTAAATTAACAATACCATCCTCAGATGTTTCTCTGTTTCTAGCGCGGGAAGTTTGCCATTCTTCTTTAATATCAAAATTAGGCAGACTTAAGCGAAACTCTTTTACTTCCTTTGCTAACCTTTCTGAATCTAATAGTAAATCCCTGCAATCGGTTACCTGAGTACGATACTCTAACTCCACTTCTTTACAAACTTCAGTTAATTGGCGACTTGTTAATGAATCACCATAAAATTGATAGGCAGTTTTTGGCAAATGATGCGCTTCATCGATAATAAAAATATCAGTATCTGGCAAAAGTTCTCCAAATCCATCTTCTTTGAGAACTAAATCCGCCAACAATAAATGATGATTAACCACCAAAACCTTTGCTTTTCTCGCTCGGTCGCGCGCAGCTGCTAAATAGCAGTCTTCTATAGCCGGACAATCTTGACCCAAACAATTTTCTGCGGTGCTTGTTACATAAGGCACAATACTAGAATTTTCTGGCAAAGACGCAAGATCGCCTAAGTCACCCGTCATCGTCTTATCTTTCCAGCGATTAATCATGCTCAGGTACTTAACCGCCTTTGGATCAGGAAGTTTTCCTGAAGCTAAGGTATTTTCAAGACGGTAATGGCATAGATAATTATTACGTCCCTTCAACAATGCAATTTTAGGATTAATCTTTAAAATCTTGATTATATTGGGTAGGTCACGCTTAAACAGTTGATCTTGAAGATTTTTGGTTCCTGTTGAAACAACCACTTGTTTGTCAGAAAGCAAAGCAGGTAGTAAATAGGCAAACGTTTTACCTACCCCTGTTCCAGCTTCAATGAGTAAATTGGATTGTGACTGAATAGCCTCATTTACGGCCACAGCCATTTCTTGCTGAACTTCTCGAGGTTCGAATCGTGGGTTGTTATTAGCGAATTCACCTTCTTTACCTAAAGACTCTAGAATACGCTCTTCCGATATATTCAACCGTCTACAGTCCAAATTAACTGACCAATAGCCTTATATTTAGCAACGGTCATCGAACCTCTCTTACTAACAGGTAGTTTCTCTAGTTCTTTTTCGATAACAGTCCTGCCGACTTTAAATATTTGACAAGGTTTATACTGAGGATCGTAAATCACCATTAATAAATGACTCCAATCAAAATGAAGCCCTAGTTGACCCAGTTTTTGTCTAGCTTTGCCTCCTTTAAAAATAACTCGACCTTTAATCAAATAACGCTCATCAAGCGCTTCATTCGTGGCGTCTACCCCCTCTTGACCTGCTATTTTATTTAAGCCAATCAAATTAATCGCATCAAACCTTGCAAGTTCTTCCGTGACTGGTAACGCCTGACCTGTTTGTTCTCTATAATCTGAAGCTAAACGCCGAGTTTGCGACATCAGCATACCGACATCATAACTAGTAACCGATGCGTTCATTGCTTCTGCTGAGGCAATATCATTCAGTTCGTCAGGATTTATTGGTGATGTAGATTTGGCCATGAATTGCGAAAAGATTGATTATTCGAATTATTAATACGAGTATACCAATCTCACGCAATTATATCGATATGAGAGTGTGTTTGTTCGTCATTATGTTTTGAATCAACGGCTTGATTTTGTTCTTTATTTTGCTTCTTATTTTTATCTTTTTTATTCGAGTATTCAATAAATCGTTGTTTCGCTTGAATCGATATGTCAATTTGATCAGAAATCGACTTGGGGGCTGTTACCGCCGCGGTTGTTTCAACCTGATTTTTTGGCTTAACAAGCTGTCCATCAACTGGCGGTTTTTTGATTTCTCCGATAAACATAGTTCTATTATCGGCTAAAAAAGACTCAAATTTAGTTTTTATTGTATATAACGTCGAATTTACTCCTTTAAATTCAATTATATAGCGATAATTTTTATTTTAATTAAAACAGACGGTTTTAAATTCACTGCTATACTTTAAGCAATGGATAATTAGTAGATATCTGAATGCTCTAATCAACAACTGAATTAATGACAACATAAGACAAATTTGATGCCTAATAAAATAGCAAAAATCTCCCGAAAAGCACGTCTAAAGAAAAAATACCTACCCAAACAGGTCTGTTTATTGCCAATAAGTGAACGTCCATTTTTCCCTCCGCAAACTTTACCAATTTTGATGAATGAAGAAGAATGGCATGACACCATTGAATTTATACACGAGGAAAGAAAAAACATCACAGGTTTAGTCCTAGTAAGAAATCCGCGACCTGAGGATTCTAAGCCTGAAGAGTTTCATGAAATCGGAACATTAGTTAAAATTCATCATCCCGTGTTAACGTCAGGAAAGGTACAGTTTATCGCTGAAGGTATTCAACGATTTCGTATAAAGAAATGGATCAGCAAAAAAGCGCCTTTTATCGTCGAAGTTGAATACCCGGTTGAGCCAGAATATGAACAAGCAGATGAAATCAAAGCTTATGCAATGGCTATTATTAATACTTTAAAAAAATTGGTTCCCCTCAATCCTCTATATAGCGAGGAATTAAAGTTTTTCCTTAATCGCTTTAATCCAAATGAGCCATCACAATTGGCTGATTTTGCGGCAAGTGTGACAACAGCGACTAGAGAAGAGCTTCAAGAAGTCTTAGAAACCGTTCATTTAAAAAAGCGAATGGAAAAAGTTTTAGTGTTGATACAAAAAGAATTAGAAGTCGCTGAACTACAAAAAGACATTCAATCAAAAGTTGAAGACTCACTGTCTGATCATCAAAGACAATTCTTCTTAAAAGAGCAATTAAAAGCAATACAAAAAGAGTTAGGTATTGCAAAAGATGATAAAACAGCTGATCTAGAGCATTTTGAAACTAATTTAAAAGAGAAAACTCTGCCACAACTGGCTCGACGCAAGTATGAAGATGAAATGGATAAACTATCGGTTTTAGAGTCGGGTTCACCTGAGTATGCAGTAACACGTAATTATTTAGATGTATTTTCTAGATTACCATGGGGAATCCATAGCAAAGATAATATGAGTTTGCCGTCTGCAAAACGCGCTTTAAATTTACACCATGCTGAACTTGGCGACGTAAAAGATAGAATTATCGAATTTTTGGCACTCGGTGCTTTAAAAGGCGAAATGTCGGGTTCGATCATCTTGTTAGTAGGCCCGCCAGGTGTCGGAAAAACCTCAATTGGGCATTCTATCTCGAAAGCGCTAAAACGAAAATTTTATAGGTTTTCATTAGGAGGAATGAGAGATGAAGCTGAAATCAAAGGCCATCGTAAAACCTATATCGGAGCAATGCCCGGTAAGATTA
>JQIA01001125.1_pt1 | contig 14362 bp, 11 predicted proteins | sample 811431 | NCBI WGS metagenome assembly JQIA01 (sample SAMN02998118, study PRJNA258478) | marine sediment metagenome | biome: marine; feature: seafloor; material: sediment; isolation source: oil-polluted sediment collected from 3 locations (0.5 km, 0.7 km and 0.9 km)... | place: USA: Gulf of Mexico ... | reverse complement strand
TTCCGATCTAGTAAAGAATTCTTCTCCATGATCTTTTTCAGCTGTAATTCCGGCGTATATTTTATTTTTATAGTTGTATTTGTATTTTGCATAAATTTTATATGAATTACCTAAATATCTTGAGTTTGGTTTTGCAAGTAAAGCTGAATCTGATATTGCACTATAACCAAATTGTTCTTCCAAAACTTTTTGTGATCGAAGAAAAATTTGATTGTTTCCATATTTAATGGCATATTTAAGTTTAAAGTATTCCTTACTTGTGCTTTCAGATACTGTAACAAATGGCAAAATATTTAGAATATCTTGTTGAGAGAAACCATAAACCAATTGCAGTTCATATATAGATAATATCTTTCCGTTTTTCTTAATGTAATCTAACAAACTATTTACTTGAAAATCGTTTAAGATTTGTAATTTTTCAAGATCTTCTATTGTGGCATTATTTAAATTGAGGGGATCGTTTAAATAGAAATTTAAATCATCGTATAAACTTGTGTAATCAAGATCTTCGTCGAGGCTACTGGCAATATCTTCTATTATATCTTCTAGCGTTTGTTTTGCGTACGTTTTGTCTTGAGCAATTAATAAATCACACAATATTAAAAATAGGAAAATTAGAATTATATGTTTTAAACTAAACATTTTAAAAGCCATAGCTTAGTGTAAATGAAGGAGTATAGCCTAAGGTTTGATGATTCATGAATCCAACATGTGCATTAATTTTTTCGTAATGAAATCCTATTCCAAAAGAATATCTTGAAGGATTCGTTGATATTCCTGCCTGCAATGAAATAAAATTTATTAGTTTATAGTCTATTCCTGCTTTAAAAATTGCATCTTGGTTTAGATCTTTTTCGGTTCCAATAGCAAACATTACTTTCTCTGAAAATAAATAACTCACCCCGATATTAAAGATTGTTGGAATTTCTTCGTTACCCATTTTGCTGTGTGTAGGATTATAAACATGAACTCCTATTAATAAATTATCAATTGGCTGTGATAGAATCCCGATTTCAAAATTTACAGAATTTGCATTTCCATAATTTCCTGCAATATGAGTGTACAAATAATTTAACTGCAAACCGACAGAAAAATATTTAGAGAATGATCGGCCAAAAGCAAGACCAGCTTGCATTTCATTGTATTGCGAAAATCCGTAATAAGAATATGATGCTCCAATCGTTCCTGTTTTTGTAGGTAGCGCAAAAGCGATACCTTGCATGTTTTGCTCTTTAATAAATCCCGATTGATGAAATGCTCCAAGACTAATGTCTTCTATATATCCTAATCCAGCCTGATTATGATAAATAGACCAAATATCCGTTAAAGTAACAGATGTATTAGCCATTGCAGCAGCCTTTCCTTCCTCAATTTTATTATCTTGAACAGAGAAAGATTTATTGCTCAATAATAGGATAAAGACGAGCAAAAAGAATGCTTTGTTTTTAGAGTTTAGAACCATGAAACAATTTTTTTCTTAAAGAGTATGAAGATAATAATTTATCTTGGAACCCGAATGGTCACATAAACTAAAAGCACCAAAAGTATATAACTTCAGATGCTTTTATATTTTTCATTTTACTTTAATGATATTAGTTCGTTTTATACTCAAATTTAATTTTAGATAAATCTTCGTTTGCTTTTACAATTTTTGATTTTAAAGTTTCTTTATAATCAATCAAAACTTGTTTTAAGTTCTCATCACCAGAAGCCATCATTTGAGTTGCTAAAATACCTGCATTTAATGCACCATTTATACCAACTGTAGCAACAGGAATTCCCGGAGGCATTTGAACAATAGCTAATAAAGAATCCATACCATCTAAAGATGCATTAATTGGAACTCCAATTACAGGTAAACTTGTCATTGCTGCAATTACTCCAGGTAAATGTGCCGCCATTCCTGCTCCAGCAATAATTACTTCAATGCCACGATCTTTTGCTGCTTTAGCAAAAGTTTCAACTTCTGCAGGTGTTCGATGCGCCGATAAAGCATTTATTTCGAACGGCACTTTAAATTCGTCAAGTATTTTTGCTGCTTTTTCCATTACAGGTAAATCGGATGTACTTCCCATTATTATACTTACTCTTGCTTTCATATCTGTATTAAGTTTTTTAATAATTGAATAAGATTTAAATCATTAATTCGTATTTTCGCCAAATATTTGAAAACAGATTTACATATCTGTGAACAAAGTCTTAATAAATTCTGTACAAAGTTAATATTATAATTTCAGATAGTCTTAATTGAGATTTTAGATATTTACTAAACAGTAAAAAATAAAAATAATGAAGCAAGTTAAACTAAAAGACAAGGAATTTACAGTTTCTATTTCATCAGAAAAAATTCAAAATGTTATTGTTGAAATGGCGAAAAAAATTAATAATGATTACAAAGATAAAGAGACTCCATTGTTCATAAGTATACTGAACGGTTCTTTTATGTTTACAGCCGATTTATTTAAACACATCGATTTCGTTTGTGAGGTTACATTTCTTAAATTAACGTCATATAGAGGCACTTCATCTACTGGTTCTGTAAGGCAATTAATTGGAGTTAATGAATCAATAGAAGGACGAGATGTGATTATTCTAGAAGACATTGTTGATACAGGAATTACCATTGAACAAATATTAGGACAATTAAAAAGTTTTGATCCTGCAAGTGTAAGAGTAGCTTCTTTACTTTTTAAACCTGAGGCTTATCAAAAAAACATGAAGATAGATTACATTGGTATGGAAATTCCGAATGATTTTATTGTTGGATATGGTTTAGATTACGATGGTTTAGGAAGAAATCTCGCAGATATTTATACTTTAAGTAGTTAATTCTAATCACGGTTTTTTAATGTTAAATATTATATTGTTTGGCCCTCCGGGTGCAGGGAAAGGTACGCAGTCAAAAAAAATTGCAGATAAGTATAACTTAATTCATATTTCTACAGGAGATGCATTACGAATAGCAATTATAAAACAATCTCAATTAGGTATTGAAGCGCAAAAGTTAATCGATGATGGTAATTATGTTACTGATGAAATGGCAATTGAATTAATCAAAGAAGAAATAGCAAATCATAAAGGTTCAAATGGATTTGTTTTTGATGGATTTCCTCGAACAACATTTCAGGCGGAGCAATTTTCTGATATCTTATCAGAATTTGGAGGTAAAATAAACCATATGATTTCTATGTCTGTTGATGAAAGTATTTTGGTTAAACGCCTAATGAATCGCGCAGAACAAGGGGGTAGACCAGATGATAGGGAAACTGAGATAATTTATAAGCGAATAGGCATTTATAACGAAACAACAGCTTGTGTGAAAGATTATTATAAATCATTAGGAAAATATGAGTCTGTTGATGGAAATGGAGAAATAGATGTTATATTTGATAAAATTTGTACAGTAATAGAAAGATATAATTAGATGGCAGGGTCGAATTTTGTTGATTATGTAAAAATATATTTTAAGTCGGGTAAAGGAGGAGCAGGTTCTCCACATTTACATCGTGAAAAATTTATTACTAAAGGAGGACCAGATGGAGGTGATGGAGGTCGTGGTGGTCATGTCATTCTAAAAGGTAGTTCGCAATTATGGACTTTGCTGCATTTAAAATACAGAAAGCATATTAATGCAACAAGTGGAATGGCTGGAGGGAAATCTGACCGAACAGGATCAGATGGAAATGATGTTATTGTTGAAGTTCCTTTAGGGACAATCGCAAAAAATGCAGAAACAGGAGAAGTCATTTTTGAAATAACAGAAGATGGAGAAGAAAGAATATTCTTAAAAGGTGGAAGAGGAGGATTAGGAAATACACATTTCAAATCATCTGTGAATCAAACACCACGATATGCTCAGCCAGGTGAAGATGGTCTTGAAGATTGGTTCATTCTTGAATTAAAACTGTTAGCAGATGTTGGATTAGTAGGATTTCCAAATGCTGGAAAATCAACATTATTATCTGTTATTTCTGCAGCAAAACCTAAGATTGCAGATTACGCATTTACAACATTAGTTCCTAATTTGGGAATTGTACCTTATCATGACATGCAGTCTTTTGTTATGGCAGATATTCCGGGGATAATTGAAGGAGCACACGAAGGGAAAGGCTTAGGTTTGAGATTCCTTCGTCATATAGAAAGAAACTCTATGTTACTTTTTATGGTACCCTGTGATTCCGAAGATATTCATTCAGAGTATAAAACTTTATTGTTGGAACTTGAGAAATACAATCCTGAATTATTAGACAAAAACAGAGTTTTAGCAATTACAAAATCGGATATGCTTGATGATGAACTAATGGATGAAATGAAAAAGGATTTACCTGATATTCCAAACATATTTATTTCTTCTATTATGCAAAAAGGGATTCAGGAATTAAAAGATATAATTTGGAATCAGCTTTGATAATTTCCTGCTATGTTAGAATTTTTAAATAATATTGACACTCAGCTTTTTATTTTTCTGAATAGCATAAATTCTCCATTTTGGGATGTGGTAATGCGATGGATCTCAGGATCTAAGTCATGGATCCCAATGTATTTAGTAATTGTAGCATATATAGTTTATAAATTTCGGTGGAAAGCAATTATTACACTCGTATTTATTGCACTTGTAGTAACTTTGGCCGATCAAATATCTGTTAGAGGATTTAAAGAAGTTTTTGAACGACTTCGACCATGCCATAATCCAGAATTACAAGACATAGTTCATTTAGTAAAAAACAAGTGTGGAGGAAAATATGGATTTGTTTCATCCCATGCAGCTAATACATTTGGTGTAGCATTTTTTCTATCCTTATTTTTTAAAAATCGAAAATTCTCAATATTTATTTTTGTTTGGGCTTCTATAGTATCTTATAGTAGAATATATCTTGGTGTGCATTATCCATTCGACGTTTTGGGTGGTGCGATATTGGGTGGTCTGATTGGTTATTCAGTTTATTTACTGCATAATCTCACATTGCAGAAATTATCTAAACAATTTAAATAAAATACTGTTATTTATTAATCTAATATCTAAAAGCTACAACCTAGTGGTTTTTTAATCTGGTATAAATTGATGAAAAGGAGTATGATAGTTAGCAATAGTATGGATTTTATAAATTGGCATAATGCTTTGTATTCAAAATAATTCAACCGATCCATATTTCAATTTAGCTACCGAAGAATATCTTCTTAGAAATTTTAAAGAAAATTGCTTTATGCTTTGGCGTAATAAACCATCAATAATTGTTGGTAAACATCAGAATGCCCTTGCAGAAATTAATTATCAATATGTAAAAGAAAACAATATTGATGTTATTCGTAGATTATCAGGAGGAGGAACCGTATTTCATGATTTGGGTAATCTTAACTTCACATTCATTCAAAGCCTTGCTTCCAATGAAAATCTTGTTGATTTTAAAAGATATATAAAACCAATAGTAAGTGTTTTAAATCAATTAGGAGTTAACGCTATTCATGAAGGACGAAATGACATTATGATCGAAGGGAGAAAGGTGTCGGGGAATGCAGAACATGTATTTAAAAATAGAGTTTTACATCACGGTACATTATTATTTTCATCACAAATTTCGGATCTTTCAAAAGCTTTAAAAGTAAATCCATTATTATATAATGACAAGGGAGTTAAATCAGTAAAGAGTAGAGTAACCAACATTAATAAGTATTTATTAGTGGAAATTTCGGTATTAGATTTTCAAAATAAAATACTTGATTATATGAGTCATACTGAGTCTAACTTTGAATCTTATTTTCTTTCAAAATCGGATATTGATCATATAAATAAACTTGTTAATGACAAATACAAAACCTGGAATTGGAACTTTGGATATTCTCCAAAATACACTTTTGAAAAATCATTAAAAATTGGGGGCAGTAATACTCAAATAGTTATGACTATTGAAAAGGGCATTGTTAAAGAAATATCTTTTTCTAGTGATGATGAAGTTAAATTTGATGGTTCTATTCTAGAGCAAAAATTAATAGGACTTATTCATGAGGAAAACACAATTCGAAAGGCTTTATTAGATATTCCAAGTGAAAATCCCATCTACTCTAATCGAATAAATGAATTTATAGACTTACTCTTTTGAGAATTTTCAAGCATCTCATCTACAATGGTTTTATAGGCAAGTATTAAAGTTAATTGTGAATTTAGTTGACTCTGATTTGATTTCTTTGTATTTTTAATTGAAGAATTTTGTAATCTCTTACTAATATTATTGCAAAACATTTACTTATAACTTAAAATCCAAGATTATGCAAAAGAAATTAATAATCATTAGTTTAATAGCATTCTCTTTTGTTTTCATACAATGTTCAACGAAAGACAAAAAAGAAGATTCTAAGCCTCAGACAAAAATCGAAAAGCTTTTAGCTAATTATGCAGATGTTAAATTAGAAACAGACCTAAGTGTATTAAGTGACAATCAGAAAATGATGTTACCACTTTTATTTGAAGCAGCAAAACTTATTGATGACCTCTATTGGGCACAAATTTACGCATTAAGAGATGATGCAAATAGTATGATAACCGATAAAAGAGTCAAAAAATATTTTGATATTAATTATGGACCATGGGATAGATTAAACGGAATGGAACCTTTTGTCGATGGCATTAAAGAAAGGTTCGACGGAGCTAATTTTTATCCTAAGAACATGTCTTACCAGGAGTTTGATCAATTTGCAGATTTAGAAAAGTATAATTCATATACATTAATTAGAAGAAACGAACTTGGTAGTCTAAAAACAATACCATATCATCAAGCTTATAAAGAAAAGCTTGATAAGATTGCTGAATTAATGAATAAGATTGCTGATTTATCGGATGACAAAGGATTTAAAAAGTACATTAAATTAAGGGCCAAAGCATTACTTACTGATAATTATTACGAAAGTGATATTGCTTGGATGCAAATGAAAGATAATTTGATTGATTTTGTTATAGGTCCAATTGAAGATCTTGATGATAGATTGTATTATACAAAAACGTCATATCAATCAATGATTTTAGTAAAAGATAAACAGTCAAGTAAAGACTTAGAGAAATATTCTCTTTTACTTCCTTATCTTCAAAAGAATTTACCTGTTGATGTTAAATATAAAACAGAAATCCCTAGAAAGTTATCTGATATTATGGTTTATAATGTTATTAGTTGTTCGGGTTATTGGAATACTGGTAGTAAGAAGATAGCTATTACCTTGCCATTAGATGGACAAGTTCAACTAAAAGTTGGAAGCCGTAAATTACAATTTAAGAATGTAATGGAAACCAAATTCGAAAAAATATTAAAACCCATAAGTGAATTGATGATTGAAGAAGACCAGCTAAAGCATGTGAAATTCAAAGCCTTTTTCGAAAACAATTTGTTTTATGAAGTAGGAAGTGCATTAGGTATAAAAAACACAATAAACAGTAATGGATCGGTTCAAGATGCACTTAAGGATCAAAATAATATTATTAGCGAATGTAAAAATGACATATTAAGTTTATTCTTTGTAACTAAACTTTATGAAATGGGAGAAATGAATAGTGGTGATTTGATGGATAATTATGTTACATATATGGCCGATGTTTTTAGGTCAGTGCGATTTGGAATTTCAAATGATCAAGGGGTTGCTAATATGATTAGATTCTATTATTTTGAGGAAATTGGAGCTTTTACTCGAGATACAAAAACGGGCAAATACAGTATAGAATTCGATAAGATGAAAGAAGCAATGTTGAAATTTTCAGAAGAAATATTAGTTATCCAGGGTGATGGAAATTATGAAGCTGCAAAAAAACTAGTGGACGAGAAGGGGTTTATTCGGGATGATTTACTAAACGACTTATATATAATCCAAAAGCAAAGAATTCCAAAAGATGTTGTTTTTATTCAAGGATTAGATGTATTAAACATTAAAAATTAATAAATATTAAAGGGAGCAAATGCTCCCTTTTTTTAATCCTTTTTCTCTTCTTTTTTTGGTGGTTCAAAACCATAAGCAATGCCTTTAACTTCGAATGTTGGTGGTTCTCCAAATCCTCCAATTGATTCTTCTTTTGTTACGAGAACAATCATTCCTCCCAATCTTGCTGCTTTTTTCTGAAGTCTAATCATTGCACTCTTTTTTGCTGATTTTGCACTTCTACTTCCAGCGGATGAATTTGATTCTACATTTCCAAGTTCATATAAACCTTCTACATCATTTTTTCTGTCTGTAATAATAACAGTTTTCCAATCACCTTCCTCAACCATCATCATGACTGGCTTATTAAAAACTTCTTTTCTACCATTGCTAAAGATTACTTTCTGAATCTGTTTTCTACCAACTGTAATAGTTTCTTTTGAACCTGGCTCAGAGTAACGCACACTTGCAGAAGAAACATTCTTAACATTTACAACCAGCTTTTTTCTACCAAGCATATAAATGGTATCTAAATTTGCATATTCCTGTGCGAACAGAGGTAAACTCATGATAAATGCAAAACTTCCAATAATTAAACTTTTTATATTCATAATTTAATAATTTCAGGTTTTATATTAACATCTAAATAATTTGTGAAATTAACAAGTAAAAATTAATATTCAAAAAATATACCAACTTTGAATTAATTTATAGCGAAAACAAATAATAAATTATTATTATATTTCGTAATTAAAGCACAAACAATAAAATTAAATAAGTTAAGACTATCATACAATGAAAATTAATGAGCAAACACAAGAATATCTAAAACGAGTAGAAACATTTAATAATAAATTTGAAAGTGTTAAAAGAAATCTGCTAGTTCTAAGTTTTTTAAGATTTATTTCTTTTATAACTGCAATTGCAATTATAGTATTCTTAGTTAAACAATTTAGTTTTTTATTATTTGTTTTGGATTTACTTTTATTTAGTTCATTCATCTTTTTTGTTCTGTATTACTTTAGAAGAACAGATGTTTTAAGGTATTATAAAAGCCTTGTTAAAATTAATAGTGATGAAATAAAAGTTCTAGATAATGATTTTTCAATGTTTTACGATGGCTATAGTTTTATAAACAGAGACCATGAATATTCATTTGATCTTGATATATTTGGCCAAGGATCATTATATCAATACTTGAACAGAACAATTACCATTGTTGGAAGAAGATTACTTGCAAAAAGAATTACCACAATAAATAACACTAATGCTTCTGAATTTGTAGAAAGACAACAAGTAATAAAAGAATTAAAGTCAAAAATTGATTGGAGGCATAAATTCCTTGCAACCGGATCTTCCTGTCCAGTTACTGAAGATGATAACAATAAAATTGAAAACTGGATTAATGATCCAGTTTATTTTTCTAAAAGGATATTCTATAAGATATTAGTTGTGTTATTGCCTACAGTAACCTTATTATTTATTGGACTAAATATTGCAGGACTTTCTCATTATGTTTGGTTTTCAACATTAGGACTGTTACAATTATTCATTGCAAGTGTTTTACTTCGGAAATCAAATAAAGAACAAAATAGAGTATCAAAAAGTTTAGGGATTTTACGAAATTATTCAAAACTAATACGTCTTATAGAATCTGAAAAATTTGATTCAGAAATTTTAAAGGAACTTCAGAATGAATTAAAAACGGATTCTGCACATGCAGAAAAAGCATTTAAAAAACTCATTAAAATAATAGATGCTTTTGATACTCGATTGAATCTAATTATGGGATTTATTTTAAATGCAACCTTAATGTGGGATTTATATTCGATGATGAGATTAGAAAGATGGAAAGAAAAGTATGGAAAAGACATTAGGCAATGGGTATATGTTATTGCCGAATTCGATTTTTATTGCAGCATGTCAAATTACTATTACAATAATCCAGATTATGTTTTTCCGAAGATCACAAAAGGTACTATTTTAAATTCTGAAGAATTAGGTCATCCATTAATACCACAAGCGAAACGTATTAATAATAATTACGGATTAAATAATGTAGGAAGAATTGATATAATTACTGGCGCTAATATGGCCGGAAAAAGCACATTTTTAAGAACCGTTGGAGTTAATTTTGTTCTTGCAATGATTGGAGCACCAGTTTGTGCTAAAAAGTTTGAGTTTCAATTAATGGATTTATTTTCGGGAATGAGAACGGCAGATTCTCTAAAAGAAAACGAATCGTATTTTTATGCCGAGCTAAAAAGATTAAAGCAAATTGTAGTAAAATTAAAACAAGGTGGAACAGCTCTTTTACTGCTTGATGAAATACTAAAAGGAACTAATTCAGTCGACAAAGCAAAAGGTTCGTGGAAATTTGTAGAGCACCTAATTAAGTTAAAAGCAACCGGTATTGTTGCAACACATGACTTAACATTGTGTAAACTCGAAAATTCTTATCCCAATCATATTGAGAATAAATGTTTTGAAGTTGAAATTAATTCTGATAAAATAAAATTTGACTATAAACTTCGTAAAGGAGTAACTCAAAATATGAATGCCTCGTTATTAATGAAACAAATGGAAATTTTTTCTGAATAATACTTTTTCAACAATATACTTGTTAATTTTTCTAGTTTTTTATTTATTTTGTGCAGGTTAATAGCTTATCAACAGGATATTGTCTTTTCTGTTGATAAACAATTTCTATAGGGATTTTTCTTTTATTTATATTTACGGAAAATTAGGTTAAATGACGGCAATATACACAGAAGATAGTATACGTACACTAGACTGGAAAGAGCATATTCAGAAACGACCAGGTATGTATATTGGGAAGTTAGGCGATGGTTCTTCACAGGATGATGGGATTTACGTATTACTAAAAGAGGTTATGGATAATTCCATCGATGAATTCATGATGGGAAATGGGAAAGTCATTAATATTGAAATGACTGATAATTATGTTAAAGTAAGAGATTTTGGGAGAGGAATTCCCTTGGGGAAATTACTGGATGTTGCTTCTAAAATGAATACAGGAGCAAAATATGATTCTAAGGCTTTTAAAAAATCTGTAGGATTAAATGGAGTTGGTATTAAAGCTGTAAATGCATTATCATCGAGTTTTAAAATTGAGGCGTTTAGAGAAGGTGAAAGAAAAAGCATTGAATTTGCAAATGGTAATGTAGTAAACGATGAGGCAGTACAAAAATCAACTGAAAAAAACGGAACTCTAATTACATTTGTACCTGATCGGGAAATCTTTGGCGATTACCATTATATAGAGGAATATGTTGTTGCACTTATAAAGAATTATGTTTTTCTTAATACAGGATTAACTGTCAAACTTAATGGTGAAAAATATTTTTCAGAAAATGGATTAAAAGATTTATTGGATCAGAACATGAGTTCTGAAGGATTATATCCAATAATTCACATTAAAGGTGAAGATATTGAAGTTGCATTAACTCACGGAAATCAATACGGCGAAGAGTATTATAGTTTTGTTAACGGGCAACATACAACTCAAGGTGGAACACATTTAATAGCATTTCGTGAGTCATATGTTAAAACAATTCGAGATTTTTACAAAAAGGAATTTGAACCTTCAGATATTCGAGCATCAATAGTTGCTGCCGTGAGTATAAAAGTTGAAGAGCCTGTTTTTGAATCACAAACAAAAACTAAATTAGGTTCTAAAAATATTGAACCAAATGGTGTGTCCATAAGAAATTTTATTGCCGATTTTTTAAAGAATGAACTTGACAATTTTTTACATAGAAATAGCGAAGTCGCAGATGCATTACAGCGAAAAATTATTGAATCGGAAAAAGAAAGAAAAGCAATTTCCGGAATTAAAAAATTAGCCAAACAAAGAGCAAAAAAAGCTAGTCTTCATAATAAAAAATTACGCGATTGTAGGGTTCATTTTAATTCAAATGCAGAGCGTAAAGAAGAGACTATGATCTTTATAACTGAGGGTGATTCTGCAAGTGGATCGATAACAAAATCACGCGATGTAAATACTCAAGCTGTATTTAGTCTTAAAGGAAAACCTTTAAATACCTTTGGACTTACAAAAAAGATAGTTTACGAGAATGAAGAATTTAATCTACTACAAGCAGCTTTAAATATTGAAGAAGGAATTGAAAGTTTAAGATATAATAATGTGATTATTGCAACTGATGCCGATGTTGATGGAATGCACATTAGATTATTGTTGATTACTTTTTTCTTGCAATTCTTCCCAGATCTAGTTAAAAATGGACATCTCTATATTTTGCAAACACCTTTGTTCAGAGTTCGAAATAAAAAAGAAACGCTATATTGTTATAGCGATGTAGAAAAGTCAAAAGCGATAAAGAAACTAAAGAATAACACTGAAATAACAAGGTTTAAAGGACTTGGAGAGATATCTCCAAATGAATTTAAATATTTTATTGGTAAAGATATTCGATTGGATCCTGTGAGATTACGAAAAGAAGACGCAGTTAAAGATTTATTGGCATTTTATATGGGTAAAAATACGCCTGAAAGACAAGATTTTATTGTAGAAAATCTTAAAGTAGAGCTTGATGATTAATAATATAGTTTGATCAATTAATAGATATTGTTGAAAGAATGAGTAACGAGAAAAAGGAAAATAAAGATCAACAAAAGAATGAAAATTTGGAGCTGAATTCAGAAGTTTCTGAAAAAGAAAAACACAGCGAAGAGTTACATAAAATAGTGCATTTATCAGGAATGTACAAAGATTGGTTTCTTGATTATGCATCTTATGTTATACTAGAAAGAGCTGTTCCACATTTATATGACGGTTTAAAACCTGTTCATCGTCGCATATTACATGCTATGAAAAAATTGGACGATGGTAGATATAATAAAGTAGCAAACATTATTGGTTTTACAATGCAATTTCACCCTCATGGTGATGCTTCAATTGGCGACGCATTAGTTCAGCTTGGACAGAAAGATTTATTAATTGACGCTCAAGGTAACTGGGGAAATATTTTAACCGGTGACGGTGCTGCTGCATCAAGATATATTGAAGCCAGATTGTCAAAATTTGCACTGGATGTAGTTTTTAATCCTAAAACAACGGAATGGAAAAAATCATATGATGGACGGAATGAAGAACCAGTTTCTTTACCAGTAAAATTCCCCTTACTTCTAGCTCAAGGTGTAGAAGGTATAGCAGTTGGTTTGGCCTCAAAAATATTACCTCATAATTTTAATGAATTAATTGACGCGGCAATTGCCTATTTAAAAGGGAAAAGTTTTGAATTATATCCTGACTTTCTAACTGGTGGAATTGCAGATTTCAGTAAATATAATAATGGTATTCGTGGTGGTTCAATTAAAGTTCGAGCCAAAATAGAAAAAGAAGATAAAAAAACACTTAAGATAACAGAACTGCCTTATGGAAGAACCACTCAAAGTCTTATAGATTCTATTGTAAAGGTAATTGAGAAGGGTAAAATTAAAATTAGAAAAATTGATGATAACACTGCTGAGTTTGTTGAGATACTAATTCATCTTCATTCTGGCACTTCACCTGATCAAACTATTGATGCTTTGTATGCATTTACTGATTGTGAGATATCAATATCGCCAAATTCATGTGTAATTGAGAATAACAAACCTGTGTTTCTTGGAGTTACGGAAATGTTAAAGTATTCGGCAGATAATACTGTTGAGTTACTGAAGAAAGAGCTTCAAATAAGAATGAATGAATTACATGAAGCTTGGCATATGTCTTCATTGGAAAAGATATTCATTGAGAATAGAATTTATCACGATATTGAAGAATGTGAAACATGGGAATCTGTAATTACGACTATAGATAAAGGACTTGACCCATTTAAAAAATTACTTTTACGTGAAGTAACTACAGAAGATATACTTAAACTTACAGAGATTAAAATTAAGCGAATAACTAAGTTTGATGTTAAAAAAGCTGATCAATATATAAAAGGTGTTGAAACAGAAATAAAAGAAGTTCAGAATCATTTGGATAATATAATTGATTATTCAATCAACTATTACAAACAAATTCGCAAGAAACATGGTAATGGACGCGATCGTAAAACAGAAATTAGGAATCTAGATTCAATAGCGGCAACGCAAGTTGTTGTTGCAAATGAGAAGCTATATGTGAACCGTGAAGAAGGATTTATAGGAACAGGACTTAAGAAAGATGAATATGTAAGTGAGTGTTCAGATATTGATGAGATTATTGTATTTCTTCGAGATGGTAAATATGTAATAACTAAAGCGGATGATAAAGTATTTGTTGGCCCGGATATTATTCATGTTGCAGTTTTCAAAAGAAATGATGACCGTACCATTTATAATGTAATTTATCGCGATGGATTAAATGGCGCAATTATGATTAAACGCTGTGCGATAAAGGGAATAACACGAGATAAGGATTATTATTTAACAAAAGGCACAAAAGGATCTAAAG
>JQIA01001124.1_pt1 | contig 14362 bp, 8 predicted proteins | sample 811431 | NCBI WGS metagenome assembly JQIA01 (sample SAMN02998118, study PRJNA258478) | marine sediment metagenome | biome: marine; feature: seafloor; material: sediment; isolation source: oil-polluted sediment collected from 3 locations (0.5 km, 0.7 km and 0.9 km)... | place: USA: Gulf of Mexico ... | reverse complement strand
AACATATTCAGGCTTCAGAAGTTTTAATCGATAGGTTTAAAACGGTAACGGATTGGGATTTAATTGTGGTAAAAGACCAACCTGCATCTAACTTTATTCAATTTAAAGCGAATGAAACTTTGAGTAATGAATCTTATATTTTAAATATTGAAAATGATATTATTACTATCGAAGCTAATGGTTTCTCAGGATTTTTATATGGCGTAGAAACAATACGTCAATTATTACCCCCAGAAATTGAAAGTGACACCAATATTGATACCGTAACTTGGGAAATTCCGAATGTCAAAATTTTGGATACACCACGTTTTAAATGGCGCGGATTAATGCTAGATGTATCTCGTCACTTTTTTGAAAAAGATTACATAATAAAAACGATAGATCGATTGGCGCTTTTAAAAATGAACACCTTGCATTTGCATTTGGTAGATGACCAAGGGTGGCGCATAGAAATTAAAAAATACCCAAAGTTGACAGAAGTAGGTGCATTTAGGGTTGACCAAGAGGATAAACCATGGGGTGGTCGAAGTACTCCAAAATTGGATGAAGAGACTACATATGGAGGGTTTTACACCCAGGAGGATATTAAAGAAATTGTGACATATGCTGAAAGTCGTGGTGTTATTGTAGTTCCAGAAATTGAAATGCCTGCGCACGTTACCAGTGCTATTGCGGCTTATCCAGAATTGTCCTGCTTAGAAAATTCGGTTATGGTACCTTCGGGAGGTGTATGGCCAATAACCGACATATATTGTGCAGGAAAAGACTCAACCTTTGAGTTTTTGGAAAATGTCTTAACCGAAGTTATGGAACTGTTTCCTTCAAAATACATTCATATAGGTGGAGACGAAGCCACTAAAACCAATTGGAAAAAGTGCTCTCATTGTAAAAAACGTATGCGTGATGAGCATTTAGAGTCTCCCGAAGAATTACAAAGTTATTTTATTAAGCGTATGGAACGTTTTATCAGTGCCAACGATAGAGTACTAATTGGCTGGGATGAAATTTTAGAAGGAGGTTTAGCACCAGGAGCAACAGTAATGAGTTGGAGAGGTGTTAAAGGGGGATTGGAAGCATCAGAACAAGGGCATGATGTTGTAATGAGCCCAGGGACACATTGCTATTTTGACCATTATCAAGGACCAATGAATTCTGAACCTAAAGCTTGGGGTGGATTTTCGCCGGTAAGTAAAGTATATCAATTTGACCCTGTAGTTGAGTCTATGACAGAAAGCCAGATTGCGCATGTATTGGGAGGGCAAGCTAACCTTTGGGCAGAATATGTTCCAACAGCATCACATTCAGAGTATATGATTTATCCAAGATTAGCAGCATTGTCCGAAGCGCTTTGGAGCCCAAAACCACAAAAATCATGGGATAATTTTTCGACCCGTATGGTGAATTTATTTGATCGTTTTGATTATATGGATATCAATTATGCAAAAAGCGCTTATACGATTACTACTGAAACAAAAGTAAATGATAGTAACATTATAACTGTGGCTCTAGAAAATGAATTTCCTGTGTCAGATATTCGTTATGCCTTAAACAATGAGCCTTTGGGTGCTTCAGCAATTTCATATACAACGCCAATAGAAATAAAGGAAACAACCACCATTAAAGCATCTATATTTAAAGATGAAAAGCTCACTGGAGAGGTTTTTGAAAAAACATTTATTTATCACCAAGGAGTTGGAAAAAAAGTAACCTATAATATACCATATAGCAATAGTTATAAAGGAGTAGGAGTCAATAATATGAATAATATTATTAGAGGGACTAAAAACTTTCATGATGGGCAATGGCAAGCATGGCTAAACAAAGACATGGAGTTGACTATAGACATGGGCGAAAACACAACAATAAGCTCGGTTTCTGTAGGGTCAATGGAGAATCAAGGGCCTGGAATTTATTTTCCAACCGAAGTTGAAATATTGCTTTCTCAAGATGGTAAAAGTTTTACAAGTGCGGGTAAAATAGATCGAGCTTATAAATCTAATTCAGTTATTGAACTTAAAGATTTTAAAATTGCATTTAGCTCGCAAAAAGCACAGTATGTTAAAGTGAAGGCAAAAAACCTTAAAAAAACACCGAGAGGAACTGGCGTTTGGTTGTTTGTCGATGAAGTAATTATTGAATAAATATAAAACCATGAAAAGGCTGTTAATAAAAGTTACTGTTATTGTTGTCATTCTTCTAAGCATTAGTTGTGAAGAAAAAGAACTAAAGATTAATCAGGACATTTCATATCTAGATTATGTCAACCCACTTATGGGAACAGATTCTTCATTCGAGTTGTCTAACGGGAATACCTATCCAGCTATTGCAACACCATGGGCGATGAATTTTTGGACGCCACAAACAGCAAAAATGGGAGATGGTTGGGCCTATAAATATGATGACCTAACTATAAGAGGAATTAAGCAAACACATCAACCAAGTCCTTGGATAAATGATTATGCAGCATTTTCTTTAATGGCAGTTACAGGTCGATTAAAATATAATGAGGATGAACGAGTTTCGCATTTTTCACACAAAGCCGAAATTGTAAAGCCTAACCATTATAGCGTATATCTAGCCGATTATGATATCACTGCGGAGGTTTCTCCAACAGAACGCGCATCACATTTTAGATTTACATTTCCAGAAGCAGATTCATCATATATTATGCTCGATGCTTTTTTTAAAGGGTCTATGGTAAAAATTCTTCCAGAAGAACGAAAAATAATTGGCTATTGTAGAAATAATAGCGGTGGGGTGCCAGATAATTTTCATAACTATTTTGTTGCCGAATTTGATAAAGATTTTGAGTTAAACCACACTTGGGGTGATGATTGGGTTTTAGCAGAAAACACTGTTGATAATGAAGGTAACCATGTTGGCGCAATTATTGGTTTTAAAACAAAAAAAGGTGAGCAAGTTCATGTGAAAGTGGCGTCTTCGTTTATTAGTCCAGAACAGGCCGCTTTAAATTTAAAATCTGAAATAGGCTCTGATACATTTGAGCAAACCAAAGAAAAAGCGAGACAAGCATGGGAAAAGGAGCTAAAACGTATTGCCATTGAAGATGACAATACAGATAACATGAAAACCTTCTACTCTTGTTTGTATCGAGTATTATTGTTCCCAAGAAAGTTTTATGAATATGATGCTAACGGTAATGTAATCCATTATAGTCCGTATAACGGGGAAGTTTTACCGGGCTATATGTTCACCGATAATGGATTTTGGGATACGTTTAGAGCGGTGTTTCCGTTTTTCAATTTAATGTACCCAGAATTGAATAGCCATATTATGGAAGGATTGGCCAATACCTATAAAGAATCTGGTTGGTTACCTGAGTGGGCAAGCCCTGGACATCGGGATTGTATGGTGGGCTCGAATTCTGCAACTATTATAGCCGATGCTTATTTAAAAGGTAACATGGAAGAAAAGGATGTTGAGGTGCTCTTAGAAGCCGTGTTAAAAAATGCTAGTGAAAATGACGGGCGCCCTGTTAACTCGGTTGGAAGAGCAGGTGTAGATTATTATAATAAGTTGGGTTTTGTGCCTTATAATGTTGGGATTAATGAAAATGCGGCACGTACTTTAGAATATGCTTTTGCCGATTTCACTATTGCTAAATTTGCTGAAGCCATGGATAAAAAAGAACTTTCGGAAAAGTTTTATAAACAATCTTTCAATTACAAAAAGCTGTTTGATTCTTCAAATAATTTAATGCGTGGTAAAAATGAAGATGGTGGTTTTCAGGTGCCTTTTAACCCATTAAAATGGGGAGATGCTTTTACAGAAGGGAATAGCTTGCATTATACCTGGTCCGTTTTTCATGATACACAAGGTCTGATAGATTTAATGGACGGTAAAGATAATTTTGTTGCAAAGCTTGATGAAGTTTTTGAAATGCCACCCGATTTCGATGCTTCGTATTATGGATTCACTATTCATGAGATACGAGAAATGCAAATTGCAAATATGGGAAATTATGCACACGGAAATCAACCCATTCAGCATATGATTTATTTATATAATCATGCTAATGCTTCTTATAAAGCGCAAGAAAAAGTTAGAGATGTACTTACAAAACTATATAGTGCTACACCCGATGGTTATTGTGGCGATGAAGATAATGGACAAACCTCGGCTTGGTATGTGTTTAGTTCATTAGGATTTTATCCTGTAACGCCAGGAGTAAACGAATATGTAATTGGGAGCCCACTATTTAAAAAAGCAACTTTGACACTTGAAAATGGTAATACGTTTAATATTTCTGCATTAAATAATTCTAAAGAAAATGTGTTTATAGAATCTGCCTCGATAAATGGAAAAACATGGAACAATAGTTTTATCAATTTTGAAACGATTCAAAAAGGAGGGCACTTGGAGTTTGACATGAACGCTATACCGAATAAAAAATGGGCAAGCCAACCAGAGAATGTTCCGTATTCATTGAGTAAAAGTGAACTGAAATGAGATATTTAAAAGGGTTTATTACTTTACTGTTTATTTGTAACTCCATTGTATTGGAGTCGCAAAATCCAGTGAACTATGTAAATCCATTTATTGGCACATCAAATTATGGAGCAACTAATCCTGGAGCCATTGCACCACGAGGGATGGTAAGTGTATCGCCTTTTAATGTGGCAGGATCTCAAAATTTACCATTGGAAAAAGACAGCCGGTGGTTATCTAATCCTTATGTAAATGAAAACACCTTTCTAACAGGGTTTTCTCATGTTAATCTAAGTGGTGTGGGATGTCCTGATTTGGGTGTCATATTAACCATGCCAACCACTGGTGCCCTTAAGACCAATCATCAAGATTATGGAACGACATATACCAATGAGGTTGCTAAACCGGGATATTACAGTGTAAATCTTTCAAAATATAAGATTAAGACGGAGGTGACGGCCTCTACTAGAGTAGGAGTGAGTAGATATTCTTTTCCTAAAGGACAGTCTAATGTATTAATCAATTTGGGTTTAGGATTAACTAATGAGCAAGGTGCGATGATTAAGGTCGTATCATCAACCGAAATAGAAGGAATGCGCAATGTAGGCTCATTTTGTTATTACAAACCCAATGAGTCTTATCCTGTGTATTTTGTCGCTAAGTTTAGCCACCCGGCGGATGATTATGGCATTTGGAAAACACCAAGAAAGTATAATGGTGTAGAGGGGCAATGGATGGGTTATAATGGTAAAACACGTTTGTATAAACAATTTAAGAAAGAAATTGTCGGTGATAGTATTGGGAGTTATTTTACATATCATTTTAAAAGACCGACACAGGTAGAAGTGAAAATTGGAGTGTCTTATGTAAGTATTGAAAATGCACGTGAAAACTTAGAAAAAGAAACCCAAGGCTTAACTTTTGATGATGTTTATCAAAAAACCGCGTTACAGTGGAATGATTTATTATCAAAAATTGAAGTTGAAGGAGGAACAAAAGACGAAAAAACAATTTTCTATACAGCGTTATACCATACGTTAATTCATCCAAACACCTTGAATGATGTCAATGGAGAATATCCTACTATGGCTAAACGAGAAACTGCAAAAACTGAGGGTACCCGTTTTACCGTGTTTTCCTTTTGGGATACCTATCGCAATCTTCATTCATTAATGTCTTTGGTATATCCCAAGCAACAGTCAGATATGGTTAAGAGTATGCTTAATATTTATGATGAGAGCGGTTGGCTGCCAAAATGGGAGTTAAATGCAACCGAAACAACAACTATGGTAGGTGATCCAGCAGGAATTATTATAGCAGATACCTATCTAAGAGGAATTCAAGATTTTGATATTGAAAAAGCTTATGAAGCTATGCGCAAAAGTGCAACTCAATTAGAAAATAACTCGTTACGGCCCGGCATTAAAGATTATATAAAGAAAGGGTATTTAACTACAGAAACGACCAAAAGTGGTTCGGTGTCTACAACCCAAGAATATAATATTACCGATTTTGCCATTGCGCAATTAGCGAAATCATTAGGTAAAATGGAAGATTATATTTTGTTTTCAAAGCGTTCAACATCATACCGAAAATTATTCGATAAACAATTTAATCTACTGAGGCCAAAAAATGGAGATGGTTCTTGGGTTACGCCGTTTAATCCTGAAACTGGAGCCAATTTTCAAAAGAATTTGGGCTTTATTGAAGGGAATTCTTGGCAATATACTTTTATGGTTTCACATGATATTAAAAATTTAATGAAACAAATGGGGGGCAAAAAAGCATTTGTGAAGCAATTGGATAAAGTCTTTGATAATAATCAATTTGATATGGCTAACGAGCCCGATATTGGCTACCCATTTTTATATAACTATGCTAAAGGGTATGCATGGAAAACACAAAAGAGAGTGCGTCAACTCATAAATGAATATTTCACCAATACACCTGGAGGGTTGCCTGGTAATGATGATACTGGTACAATGTCGGCTTGGCTAATTTATAGCATGATGGGCATTTATCCGAGTTCACCGGGGGAACCGAATTATACTATAACTACCCCTGTGTTTGATAAAATTACTATTCAATTGGATTCGAGATATTATAAAAAGGAGCAATTAATCATTGAGAAAATCGGACAAGGAAAAATAAAGCATATTGAAATTAATGGTAAAACTAAATCCTCTTTTTTTATAACACATCAAGAATTGGTAAAGGGCAATATTTTAAGAATAAATTTAAAGTAGAATAATGAAAAAAATGCTTTTTATCCTCTTTGCGGCACTTTTTTTAAGTCCGTGCTTAGCACAAAATGTGAATAGCGATAAGTTGATTAAAAAAATAAATGAACGTCCCTACCCGCAATGGTTTAAAGATGCTAAACTTGGAATTTTTATTCATTGGGGATTATATTCGGTTCCAGCTTTTGGAAACAAAGAATCATATTCAGAATGGTATTTAAGAGGGTTACAGCTAAAAGAGCCCTTACGCACCAATTTTATGAAAAGCAACTTTGGTCAAGACTTTACTTATAAAGATTTTGCACCATTATTTAAAGCAGAATTGTTTAACCCAGATGAATGGGCAACTTTATTTAAAAAAGCCGGAGCAAAGTATGTTATGCTTGTTTCTAAACATCATGATGGTTATGCTTTATGGCCTAGTAAATATAGCCCTAATTGGAACTCTGTTGATATCGGTCCCAAACGAGACATTGTTGGTGAGTTAACAAAAGCTGTTAGAAAAACGGACCTTAAAATGGGGATGTACTTTTCATTAGCCGAATGGAATCACCCATTGCATCGTTGGTATACAGATCCACATGATAATATTGGAAATTATGTAGAAAAATATATGATTCCGCAGTTCAAGGAATTAGTAAGTACTTACAAGCCGTCATTAATTTTTACTGATGGTGAATGGTTTAATTCTGCAAAACAATGGCATTCTGCCGAATTAATCGATTGGTATTACAACTTAGTTGGTGATGATGCCATTGTTAATGATCGTTGGGGAGGAGGTATAGATACAGGGTTTTTAACGCCTGAATATAGTGCAGGTATCAAAGTAACCGATAGACCTTGGGCAGAAGTAAGAGGTATTGGACGATCCTTTGGATTGAATAGAAATGAAGATTTAGAAGCTTATGGAACCTCTAAAGCACTAATTCATCGGTTTGTGCAAACCGTGGCTAATGGTGGTGGAATGATAATTAATGTGGGCCCTAAAGCAGATGGACAAATTCCTTTAATTCAACAAGAGCGTTTAATAGATCTGGGTAAATGGTTAAAAATTAATGGGGATGCTATTTATGGTTCTACACCTTTTGTAATAAAAGAGGAAGAGAAAATTAGTAATGTAAATAGAGTTGATAGTCAGATTAATTTTAATTGGGTGAGAAACTCGCCAATGAAAGAAATTAAGGAAGATAATTTTGCGGTGGAGTGGAAGGGCTATATTGTTGCTCCGAAATCAGGAAATTATACGTTCGAGATTAAGGCAGATGATGAAGCTGCAGTTTATATTGATAATAAGTATATTATTAATCAGAATTATACAGCCAAAAACTCAGAATCTGAAGTTATGGGGGCGAATACAGCTGTGTCATCAAACGGAGTTGCACAATTAAATTCAGGCAAAGCTTATGAGATTCATATAAAGTATAGAGAGAAGAAACAAAATGCATCAATTTCATTATTCTGGAGTTCAAAAGGAATGGAAAAACAGTTGGTACCAAATTCGGCTTTATTTTTAGACAAGGAACAAAAGCAGTCTGGGTTAAATGGAAATTATACGTCACTTAAAACGTATTTATGCTATACTCAAAATAACAGTAACATTTATGCCATTAGTTTTGAATGGCCAGAAAATAAATTGGTTTTAAATATTCCTAACCCAGGGAGTTTAGCAAAAGTAAAAATGTTAGGTTTGGATAAATTATTAGATTGGACTTATAGTGATGGAAAAATGTATATAGACACAAGCGCAATTTTGTATAAAGAAATGCCATCGCATGATGCATGGACGTTTGCAATTATAGATAGTAAAAAAACCAATTAATTTGAATTTAATTAAGATAAAAAATTATAAATGAAAAACACTAATAAAATTCCTGTAGTATCAAAAAAAGTACTCCTTCCTTTTATTTTAATTACATCATTATTTGCCCTGTGGGGATTTGCTAATGCCGTTACAGACCCGATGGTTCAAGCGTTTAAAAAAGTGTTAGAATTATCCAATTCTCAAGCAGCTTGGGTGCAAATGGCATTTTATGGAGGTTATTTCTGTATGGCCTTACCAGCAGCAATATTTATGCGTAAATATTCTTATAAAGTTGGTATTTTAATTGGTTTGGCATTGTATGCTACAGGAGCACTTTTGTTTTATCCTGCAGCACAATCAGAGAGTTTTTTGTTTTTCTGTTTAGGCTTGTACATTTTAACTTTCGGATTGGCTTTTTTAGAGACAGCAGCTAATCCTTATGCTTTAGCTATGGGAGCAAAAGAAACGGCGACGCAGCGTTTAAATTTAGCTCAGGCTTTTAATCCAGTTGGATTAATTGCTGGGTTATTTGTGGCACAACAGTTTGTTTTAAAGAATTTACAGTCTGATGATATCACTGACTTTAGTGCTTTAGATGAAGCTTCTAAAATCTTAATTAAAACTTCAGACCTACTGGTTATTCGCGATCCTTATGTGATTTTAGGATTGGTACTTATTGGTGTATTTATATTATTTATAGCTAGTAAAATGCCGCAATCTAAAGATGAAGGGGGTATGCCAAAAATTGGAGATACGTTTAGAACTTTAGCTAAAAACAAAAAATATGTATTGGGGGTTTTGGCACAAATTTTATATGTAGGTGCTCAAATTATGTGTTGGACTTATATATATCAATATGCTGAAGGTATAGGGATGGACAGTGTTACTGCCGGTTATTACCAAATGGTAGCTTTTGTTATATTTACAATCGGGCGTGCTGTAGGAACTTATATGTTACGATTTATGAGTTCTGGGAAACTATTAATGTATTTCGCTGTATTGGCTATAATTTTTGTAGCAGGAACAATTTTCATAAATGGCATGGTTGGACTATATAGTTTAGTAGGTGTTTCTTTTTGTATGTCATTAATGTTTCCAACTATATATGGGATTGCTTTAGGCGATTTAACCGAAGAACAATCCAAAGTTGGATCTGCAGGCTTAGTTATGGCAATTGTAGGAGGAGCTTTAATGCCAAAACTACAAGGAATAATTATTGACGCAGGTGGGAATGGGGTAGCAGACACAAAAATCATGGGTGTTTCCGAGGTTAATTTTTCTTTTATATTACCACTGTTATGTTTTGTATATATAGCTTGGTACGGCTTAAAAGTTTATAAAGAACATGAAAACTCAGATAACGAAATTCATATAGGGTAAATAATAATTAAAAAAGGTAATACAATGAGAGTGGTAATTTTAATAATAATCTGTGCTTTGAGCATATCATGTGCTGATAAATATAAAGACTCAGAAAATAGTCCACAAGATTATCAAATTATACCAAAACCACTGTCTTTAGAAGTATTGAAAGGTAGGTTTTTAGTGGATTCCAACACAAAAGTAACGGGTACCATCGCATTGAATAATGAAGGCGCTTATCTTGCTGAAATGTTGACCCGAGCATCTAATATTACTGTTCCATTCGAAATAGGAGCTTCAGGCAATATAGTGTTAAAATTAGACGAATCAATCGAAAACGAAGAGGGGTATACGGTATCTGTAACTTATGATCAAATCTTTATTTCTGGAAAAACTGCTCAGGGTGTATTTTATGGTATCCAAACCTTAAGACAGTTAATGCCAGCTTCAATTGAGTCTGAAACCAATCAAATAGAAGCATTAACAATTCCAGCAGTTACAATTAAAGATAATCCAAGATTTGTTTATCGCGGTATGCATTTAGATGTGGCACGTCATTTCTTTCCGGTAGATTTTGTAAAAAAGTATATTGATTTAATTGCTATGCATAAAATGAATACGTTTCATTGGCATTTGACCGAAGACCAAGGTTGGCGTATAGAGATTAAAAAGTACCCAAAATTAACAGAAGTAGGAGCATGGAGAAACGGAACCATTGTGGGACATCATCCAGGAACAGAAAATGACCAAAAACGATATGGTGGTTTTTATACCCAGGAAGAAATTAAGGATATAGTAAAGTATGCTTCAGATAGACATGTCACTGTAATTCCTGAGATTGAATTGCCTGGTCATAGTAGTGCGGCCATTGCTGGATATCCAAATTTAAGTTGTTTCCCTAAAGAAAGAACAGTAGTAACCAGAGGCGTGATGTCTGATGCTGGTAAAGTGGCTCAGAAAAATGGAACCGCTAAGATTGTGCAAGAAACTTGGGGTGTTTTTGATGATGTATATTGCGCAGGTAAAGAAGAAACTTTTTCTTTTTTGCAAGATGTGTTAAACGAAGTAATTCCCTTATTCCCATCAAAATATATACATATTGGAGGTGACGAATGTCCAAAAGCGAATTGGGAAAGATGTCCTGATTGTCAAACTAGAATTAAAAAAGAAGGTTTGCATAATGAGCACGAATTACAGAGTTATTTTATCACTCGCATTGAAAAATTTTTAAATTCTAAAGGAAAAGATATTATCGGTTGGGATGAAATTTTAGAAGGTGGTTTGGCTCCTAATGCCACTGTCATGTCATGGCGCGGCACCGAGGGTGGTATTCAAGCTGCAAAGGAGCACCATGATGTTGTTATGACTCCTGGTCATTCGTGTTATTTTGATCATTACCAAACAGCAAATAAAGAAAATGAGCCCTTAGCCATTGGGGGTAAAACAACGGTTGAAGATGTTTATGCTTATGAGCCAACACCAAACGAGTTTAGCGAAGAAGAAGCTAAATATATATTGGGCGCACAAGGTAATGTTTGGACCGAATATATGAAGACTACAGATTATGTTGAGTATATGATCTTACCAAGAATGAGTGCCTTGTCCGAAGTAGTTTGGTCATCTAAAAAAGCTAGGAATTGGAACGATTTTAAAAACAGGCTTGATGTTTTAAGGGAACGTTATGATGCTTTAGGGTTAAATTATGGTGAGCATACTTTTAATCTAGAAAACGAAGGCGAATAACATGTATATTTTTTACAATTAAAGCTAAGAGAATAACGTTATAAAAACTATGCTGCTCCCATTTATGATTGAAGACTATGCCCTTGGTAGTAAAGTGATTCTTGGAATTTTCTTTACTGCGCTGGCCATTATGTTTTTCTATTACGGTTTTAAAATGTTTGAAATGGCATATGTAATACGAAACAAAAAACCTTTGTTTGTACATGCCTATTTAAAATTAAAGAAACTCCCGGTTGGTCAGCGAGCCATTTTAGAAACTCAGTTTATTTTTTACACTAAACTTTCAGCCAAAGAGCAAACGTATTTTGAACATCGTGTAGTATCATTTATTAAGGATAAGAATTTTATTGGTCGTTCAGGCTTAGAAATGACCGATGAGGTTAAGGTCCTTATTTCTTCAACAGCCGTGATGTTAACTTTTGGATTCCGTGATTATTATATCGGGCTTATAGATAAAATATTCGTGTATCCAGATGCTTTTTATTCAAATACAAATCGAGACTACCATAAAGGAGAGTTTAACCCAAAATTAAAGGCCTTAGTCCTGTCCTGGTACGATTTTAAACAAGGTTACAATATTGGGGATGATAATTTAAATTTGGGGATTCATGAATTTGCACATGCCATCCATTTTAATAGTATCAAAGAAAAAGATGTAAGCTCAACGTTGTTTCGTGATTCTTTTAATGAACTTACAACCCTGTTGTCAAATAATAAATCTTTAAGAAAAGAATTAATTGAATCTAAATATTTTAGAGCCTATGCTTTTACCAATCAATTTGAATTTTTAGCTGTACTTATTGAATATTTTATGGAAACTCCATTAGATTTTAAGAATCAATTTCCAAGTATTTATGATAAAGTAAAGCAGATGCTTAATTTTAATTTTGCCGGGTATTAATTTCAGTGATTGATATTTATAAAACTTATTTAAAAATCAATAATAAGCACCCTATAAAGGATGCTTATTATGAAATGTATTCAAGAGTTTTCTAGTTTTTAAATAAAGAGACATAGTCTTCAATATAGTCTTTAAAAGACCTAGGTTCATGGCCGGTTATGTCTTTAACAACAGTAGTTGTTTTATTAAATCGTCCATCGGCCACTTCGGCGCTAAATTCTCGTAGATGATTTGCTAAAAACGGGTTGATTGTAGGGTGGTCTTTTACGGCATCAATCCATTGATCTACAGTTACAGGAATATATTCTACATGTTGACCAATGAGATTGCTAATATCTTCTGCAACATCAAATCCGCTATAGGTTTTATTTCCTGAAAGCTCATAGTGCTTGCCTATATGACTGTTTTTATTTTCGGCCATTAATATTTCTGCAACCACTTCTCCTATATCTTTAGGGTGAATAATAGTGTATTTAGACTCTGCATGCGGATAATAAAATTTTTGATGATCAGCCACTGAGGGCGCTGCAAAACCCAAATAGTTCCAAGCAAATAATCCTGGTTTAAGGTGTACTGCACCTACATTAGCCCAATCAAATATGCTTTCGGTAATCACGTGATTTTGTGTAGCAGGACTAGGTGTGTTTTCATGTGCGCCCATTTGTGACATTTCTATAGTCATTTCTACATTTTTTTCTTTGGCAACTTTGGCAAAATAAGCCGCTGCTTTGGGTAAGTGGTCTTTAAAAGGATATAAAAAGTAGGCTCTTTTAATGCCATCTAAAGCATTTCTTAGAGAATTGATGTCAAGGAAATCTCCTTGAACGACTTCCACGCCTTTTGCTTCAAGCGCTTTACTTCTTTCATCAATGGTTCTAACCATGGCTCTTACTTTTATGCCTTTTTCCACTAAATGCTGAATGGCATATTGACTTGTTGTTCCGGTTGCACCGGTAATTAAAATTTCTGTGTTCATAGTTTCTGTTTTTAATAATTATATAAAAGATTAAAGTTGTATATACAACATTGAATGTAAATTTTTTTTATACTAGTTTGTTTTCTAAAGTTTCAAGGGGAGTTAAGCCGTCAATTCCAAGTTTATTCATCAAGTTATCCATTATCTCTTCCCAGATGGGAATAAGAGTATTTACCAATGTATCTCCTTTTGCCGTTAACTCTATTTCTGGACGGTAGTCAGAGGTTCGAGAAATTATCTCTTTCTTTTCTAATAGTTTTACGTTTCTACTAACAGTTGATCTTTCTAAAACCAGAGCTTCACCAATTTTTCCCTGTTCTACTTTTCCTAATTTCTTTAAAGCAAATAAGAGACTTAATTGACTTTCGGTAATATCAAATGCCTTAAGTCTCAATCTATATTGTTTATCAACAATTCTGGATAAAGATCTTAATCTATTTCCTATGCAATGTTCTAAATCATACTTCATGATACAAATGTAATATATTATGTTGTATATGCAACATAAATTTAGGATTTATACTTTTTTTAACGTTTTAGTGGGTCATTTCAAGTAGCTAAGATGCCCGATTACAGAAGTCTTTTTTCATCGTTCCACATATAAATACTCCCCATACCTAAGTCCAGAGACTACAGTAGTACTCCGGTTGTAGGCTTTATTGGTAAACGTTTCGAGCAGTGTTTTGTCCAATTTACGGCCTTGAATCATGACCCATTCCGGTTGAGCTAAGGTGCTAAGGTTTTCTAACGGATTTTCATTGGTTAAAACAAAATTCGCCAATTTTCCAAGTTCAATACTGCCCATGTTTTTAAATTCTTTATGGGTTTTCGTAGGGTTTATTGTGGCTGTTTTTAAAGCATCGTAATTGCTCAAACCCGCTTCATGATAT